>Ga0208599_1000147_pt1 | contig 20527 bp, 26 predicted proteins | sample LakMenEpi17Aug12_FD_150706 | JGI IMG/M metagenome (GOLD analysis project Ga0208599, IMG submission 150706) | Freshwater microbial communities from Lake Mendota, WI - 17AUG2012 deep hole epilimnion (SPAdes) | ecosystem: Environmental > Aquatic > Freshwater > Lake > Epilimnion/Euphotic zone ... | reverse complement strand
GTACTATTCTAAAGTGTCCAGTACATTTTACGAAGAGAAGAAAGAAGCTAGGGAAAATAAAGATGTAGACTTCATGGTCAATGCCTATAAGGTAAGGGATAAGAACTTAAATGGTGAGACATATCAGAGATGGTATGCCAGGTCAAAGAAAGAATATGAAGCTACGTTAAAGGAAAGGTATCCTAATCAAGGTGAGCGTGTAGATAAGGCTATGAAGTGGTGGGAAAGTCAGTGGGACTTAAGTCTTAATAAAGTTACTGGAAAACCTAATCACCCTTCAGCTTGGTTAAAAGCTAGTAACAGTTGGTTAGAGCTTAAACCAGAAACACTACAGAGGTATAAGTCAGAACAGTATAGTGTAATAGAATCTAACCCTAGTCTTAGCGCATATTATGATAAGATGATGGAGTTTAATTCCAGATTTCAACAACTGGTAGGTTTTGATGCTGTTAACTCACAGTTATTTTATCCTATAGTACGTGCTGATATTGTTGAGAAAGCACAGCGTAGTGACTTGTATTCAGCCCTAGGGGATATCAAGAAAACATTTAGTATTCGTGAAGATGAGACCATGTTTGGTCAACAGAATATTGATGTTGAAGGTGAGGTTAAAGTACCTATATTCTTTACCAATCCATTTAGAGATGCTGATGGCAAGATTACTACTGCTGAACTAAGTATGGATATAGGTGCATCTACCAGGTTATTTGCTAAGATGGCACTTAACTACAAGTACATGTCTGAAATAGAAAGTCAAATACTAGCTATCAAGGATATGTTAAAGACTGTTGAGTATGAAAAGAAAGGTTGGGGTACTAAGACATTTGAAACACTAGATAACTTAGCACTTAAAGATAAGACTGTAGGTGGTAGTATGACAGATAGGGTGTTTAATGCACTTACTAACTATCACCTATATGGTATACAAATGGATAGTAGTATTGGTGGTGAAAAGTTTAACTACATCATCAGCAAGTTACAAAACTTCTTTTCTATACGCACACTAGGTTTAGGTATTATACCAGCAACAGCTAGTTATGTATCAGCACAGTTGAATACTAGGTTAGAAGCTACTAAAGGACAGATATTTAATATCAATCAGTGGAATGACTCACTGAAGTTACAAGCTACAGATAGTAAAAGATACCATGGTATAGGGTATTACTTTGGTATACATGGTGAAGATATGCTCAGAGATGTAGTTACTAACAGAGCTGGTGGTAATATTTTAAAAGATAACCTGTACAGTTCTACAGCACAACAGTATATCAATCAGAGGTTGTTAATGAGACCATATAGTTATGGTGATGAGAGGATAGATAACCACATAGCTAATGCTATGGCTATGAACTATGGTATAGACAGTAATGGTAATGTACGTAGGTTAGCTAACTTACCAGAAGGTAGTAAACCATTACGTGACATGATTACTATTAATGAGAATGGGGAACTTAGTTTTGAAGGGATTAGTGATAATGATGTCATCTTACGCATTACCAGACAGTTTCAACAAAAGGTAAGAGCTGGACAACGTAGGATAAAAGGTACTATGTCTTCAGAAGAGATTGCATTTTGGCAGACAACTATCTATGGCAGGTTGATGATGCAGTTTAAATCCTGGATGCCTGGTGTGGTAAGGGAAAGGTTTGGTAGTCTTAAGTACAACAATGTACTTGACACTGCAGAACAAGGTAGGTATAGGGTGTTCTGGGATGAGGTAAGTAGTGAGCAAGATATCAAGACTGGTATGTTCTGGCTTGAGACACTAGGTAACTCATTAAAGTTTGTTACCAAAGACTTACTTACTTATGGTACCATAGGTAGGATGTTAGGTAATGAGTACAAGTTTGATGATAAAAAAGCCAGGGCACAGTATGCTGCTTTTCAAAGGAAGTATGCTAACTCACCAGTAATGGAAGGTATGTTCCCTACCTATGAACAATTCTTGGAAATGAAGAAAGGTCAGATCAAAGCTATGCTTGGTGAGATAGAAATACTTCTGGTACTTACTGCTATGATATTTTTACTAGGATCTGATTACGATGATGATGGTGAGAAACTATATGCAGAGATGTGGTTGACGCATAAAATGTTCCAGGTACTTAACCGTACTAAAACCGAAATGTCGTTTACTTATGATCCTATGGAATACGAAAAGTTGTTTGCCAACCCTATACCTCTGATAGGATTGTTTACACAAGCACGTAAGTTAGTAGGTAACACTCTTGATGAGACTGGTGATGTGTTCTTTGGTGAAGGTGATGCCCGCTTCCCCATACCCTTTGGTGCTAACAAAGGAGATGAGAAAGCGGGTAAGTTCCATTATACCGTATCATTGATCCCTGGTATATACTATATCCGTAAGACATTTGATGTACTGGAATCAGATAAGTCTGCAACAAGGTAACTTAACTAAGCATAGGGATAGGTCCCTCCATGCGTAACAAAGGACCTTCTGCTTTGTAGTTCTCAAGGTAATACACTACAATAGTATTAGTACCTTCAAGGTATACTGCCATCTTGTCTTTTTTATTGTCAGACATAAACTGAAGAATAGTTTTGTCCAGTCCAGCAACATTGGTTTTAGCCTGTTCTAAAAGCTGTAGTAACTCTTTTATTTGTGAACGAGCTTCTACATGTGCATATAACACATCTATGATTTGATGGTCTTTTTGATCTGCCATAGTTTATCGATTAAATTGTTAAGAATAGAATAAAACTCATTTAATTCAAAGAGAGAGTTGTCTGTAAATATCTCCTCGGCTTCTTCTTCAGGGAGATCTAGCTTGAGTAAAACAGATCTTGCCAGCTTACTAGCATCAACGCCTTCAATAAACATACCTGGTATTGGCTCTACGTATCTAACTCGTTCATCATACTCTGTTTGTGATAAATCGTGTTTTATTTTATAATACCTTTCAGGATCATGACCAGTTTCTAATAAAATTAGTTCAGGAAAAGTATTATCGTAGAGCCAAAACTGATATCTTATTTTTATAAACATAGACACATGTAAGATATACTTATGCATTTTCAATAAGTTTTTCTATATGTGCAATCATAGCTTTTTCTTCGCTAGATTTTATGTTTTTAAATCTTTCGCTTTGCGCTTTTTCAGCAGCATCTCTTGCACGTAAACATACTTCAACAGCCTTCGTTAAAACTTCAGATCTATTAGTAAAGTTTTTACTTAGCCATTTGTTTATTTTCAACAATCTTTCGTGTAAAGTTAAGTCTTGAAACATATGTTTCGTACAGTAGTTAAGTGTATTCTTAAAGTCCGGTATACGAGGCTCTATTTCTTTAAGGGCATCTATCTCTTTAAAATCTGCCTCATGCTCCTGATAGTGCCCGTGTTCTTTTTTATGTCTTCTTCTTCTACTTCATTATCATCGTCATCTTCATTTTCCACTGCAGGTTTTGTTTGTGCTGGTGTTATTTCTACTTTAGTATTGTCAACTTTAGGTTTAAGAACGTTATCTACACTCTCGTTTACTTGTGCAAACAAACCTAAATATATAGGTAGAAATACATGAGCACTAAGGATAAACATAGACATAAAAGTAGTGCCGTCACTTAAAGCTAACAATGCATCTGTAAACTTAAAATTAAATAATGCAGTGAGGAAATTAACAGCTTGTGCTTGTGTTTTCCTACCCATAACGATAAACCAAGTATTAGCAAATGCTGGTAGCACCGTCCACATAGCAGACATGAAGACATCGGTAAGTTCTTTAAACACCATCCAAAAACTTTGCTTAAGTTTTATAGAAGCATATAGTTCTTGAAATTGCCTGTACAATGTAGAGCCAAAGATAACAGATATTGCAGCTATGGCCATGTGCGCACTGAGTCTTACCCAGTAGTTCATGTTTTCTGAAAAAGCCACGTCTGCTGCTATCAAACCTTCAAGGACAGCTAAGAAAACGAGTAGTGCTTCTTGAAGCACTATTTTTCTATCGCGGATAGCATCAATAATATCTGTGCCTTTAGACTTAGATTTGAATATCATAAAGATCATTGCTATACCTAAAGCAGCAATGATCATTGGTACATACTGTGTCATTTATCGTCTATTAATTTTTTGAATAAATAAATAATAAAACATGCTAAGAAGAAATAACCTATAAAGAAAGGTAACATAGTTATTAGTTTTTGTACAATAAACTTTTTACATAATCATTAGTGATACTACCAGCTTGTCTCGGTGTAATTTCTTTATTGCCCACACGTGTTTTCAACACGGTATAAAGCGAATCAAGTTTAAAAGACACCGTACTTTGCACCATAGGTACGCACATAAAGTGTTCTTCAGGTGTTTTACTATGGTTCCTACATATCTGTTCACTAATCGAGATACGTTCAGCTTTGTGTACGGAATAGTCATAATCATAAGCATCATTGGTACTTTGTACTTTCTCTTCTTTTACACTGGTTGTTTCTTCTTTGCTACAAGCAAATTTTGAAAACAAGTAGATAGCGCCTATCATCAAGATAAGCTGTAAGACATTACTTAAGATCGATTTTTGCTGCATGATAGTTAGGTCCTTTTTGAATTTTACCATTTTGATTTAACAATACATATTTGCCTTCACCTATTTTCTGGATACTGTGTGATAACAAACTGTGATGGGTAATATACTTTTCCAACTCTTCTTTGGTGTTACTGTACTTGGACATGTTGCTTTCATATACAGCTTCTAGTGCTTTAGTTATTTCTTCAGGTGTATACCCTAATGAAAGTACTTTAGCAATAGTGACCCATAACAAGTCTACACATTCCTTGAGTTCTTCAGTACTTCTACCTCTACTAAACTCATCATTGGTTTCTTGATGTTCTTCCTCGATGAGTCTGGAATAGAGGTCTACTGTTTCTGTATTCCTGTTGGTAGGTATCAGAAATGTTTGCATCCAATTATACACTAGTGTAATCATAAATAAGTTGTTTAAATTTATCAATTTGTTTTTTATTGTGTGCTTTGTTTACAACAGCAGGTTTTACAGGCAATGCCATATCTTTTACATCGGTAATAATGTTTTCACCTTTCCACCATGTTGCCGTTGTTACAAGTTGTGCATTACATAATGCTGCTTCCCAATATGCGCTTTTAGATTTACACCTACCTACAGGCGTATCTACAATAGGATGGAAGATAAAATGTGGATTGATGTCGCACAACTTATGGAAAAACTTCATAGGTTCTGAAAAAGGTATGACCTCATCAAGTATAGGTCTGAAAAACGTTGGTGTATAACCCATGAAGTACCACTTAGGTTGTAGGCGTTGTTCTATCTCTACGAACATATCCTGATAGTGTTCATAGTCTTCTTTTCTAGCTGTAGAACCACGTACAACTATAGTAGGTCTTAGAGACTTACGTTTCTGTGACGTAAACTTAAGGTCTAAAAAGTTTTCTATCAACACTGTATTGTACTGCATGTACACATCTTGTAATTCTTCAGTGGCACATATGATAACCGTTGCCAGGTCCAGGCAGTCTAAATGGTCTTTATATGCTTCACCATAATCTGCTGTCAACAAATCATCGACATCACATATTACAGGTATGTCCATAGCTCTTGCCGCCATAATCAACCACAACGCATGTTTATCCGTAGGCATGGACACGAACAAAGCAGAACTTCCAGTTAATACTTTAATGTAGTTTTCTACAGGGAGATATACTTCGCGCATCAAGACATCTGACTTAACAAAATGCATAGGGTTGTCTATACGATAAAAATTAGTACCCCTACTTGGGGACCTCAGTACTGTTATTTGTTTCATAATCGTTAAGGTAAAAAGTAGGGTAGCCCGTAAGCTACCCCACCGTAAATAAAACACTCACTGTTCTTTTATCTTTGGCCCATAATGGTCAACGTTAAAAGCTTCGTATGTAGGAGGTACAAAGAAAGAGTCCAGTTCAGAATTAACAAGGTCTTCTTCACTGATCTCTACATCAAAGACTTTTTCTAATCTCTGCCTGAACACTTCTTTCAGATGTTTTTTCTTGGTAAGTACTGCATAGACAGGGTTAGGTTCGTTGTCTTCAAACTTTTTTATACCCATCTTGTCAAGTTCTTTTACCGTAAACATTTCTGAAAATCTACCTTCCATAAACGAGTTATAACTCATATGTAAATTTGAAGGTATTTGGAATACGATAAACACATATTTAGTGTTTTTGATATCCATAGGATAATCGTCTTCATAATACATGTGTGTACGTAGTTCCTTAAGTGCGGTACGTTGTGGTTTATACTTCACTTCAGCAAGTAAGAACAACTTATACTGTACTTCTTTAATACCTTTAGCTTCCAAGTAGAGTTGATCATATGTGCCCCACATAATAGGTTTTAGTATCTGCACGTTATACAAAGACTGCCTGTCAAAATATGCAAGCATAGCCCTTGCCAAATACATCCTTGTACGGTTCACATAGATCTTATCTAATTGTACGCGCATTAGTTAAAGAAGTTGTAAGCTTCAAGAACTTTATCAGGTCTGGCCAGGCTTACTTCCCTGTCTTTAGAAATGGTATGCGTAAAAGCTTGGTACAGGTTATACCTGGTATGTTCCCCTTGTGGCGAGTAATACTTACCTGTAGATTTAAACACATGATCCATCATCGCAGAAAAGTGCGTCTTCATGGCAATACTGGTGTGTGCTTTGACGGCAACATCACCAATGACTTCTTTCAGTTTGTCACCGCTCAACTTCTCTTCGCTCAAGAACCTTACAGCTTCTTGTAGTTGTAACTTGCGCTGTTGTACACTGGCCAAGTACACATCAATGTTGTCATAGATAGTACTGAAGTCTGTTGCTGCAAAGTCTTTAGCAGTAATGTCTAAAGGGTTGAACACGCTCAGGTTCAAACAAGCTTGGTTCTCAAAGCCTAAGTAAGCTTTTATCACAGGTCTGTTGATGTCATGGGCATAAATAATACCAATAACTGTTTCATACCTGTCTGTACCAAACACTTGCAGATCATCATCAAGTACTGCTTCTACAAGTACCCTGTCAGCATACTGGTAGGCAGCAGTAACTTCGCCATTGTTTACATCGGCAGCTTTGCGGTTAGGTTCTTGTACATAACAGTTGTAGTGTTTTACCTTACCGCCTAGCTTAGCAAACACAGGGCTAAGGATAGCTTCTGGTCCAGGTAATGTTAAGAATTGGTTTCCACCTTGTACAGTAGCTTTGTACTGCATCAAGTCATCAAGATTAACTTGCTTCATGGTATATGATAATTTAAAAAGTTACATCCAAATAGAGTCTAAATCTGTACTCACACTTGTTACAGGTTCAAAATACTCATGCCATCCTTTTATCCTACTAGAACAAGGTATTACCAAACCTGCAGTAGTTATAGTACCCATACTACGTTCAGCACCATACCTGGCTATTTCTAAGTCTAAGTCTGAGAACTTAAAGGAGAAACAGGCATCATCTTGTTTAGAGTATATGTCTACATAGCAATGTACTGGTATGTCTTTGTACTGTTGCTTAATAGCATATTTATAATAGCTAAGTTGTATATCAGTCCTTCTACGTCTAAGCTCAATATTATAGTCATTGATACTTAACTCAGTATATTTGACATCTCTAACTTCAACCCTATCTGCATAAACAACTAACAAGTCTAACAAACCTTTACACTGAGTGCCTAAGTAATTAAAGTACACAGAGTGCTGTGGATGTATCTCTAGATAGTCTTTCACTTGTTCATACAGATGTGACCTAAGCATTTGACTTGGACCATACAATGTACTCTTCAAAGAACCTGGTACTAAATCTCTATCGCCTTTTTCTTGTAAGTGGTTGTGATACTGTTGTCCATGTTTGGTAACTACTAAGCTATGTATCCTTGATGGTAGTTTAAGGTTTTTGTAGTAGTCAAACTCCTCAATAAGTTGTATAAGCAATTCATTATTGTCTGTAAGCAAATTAGTCTCTGGTGTAATCTTGTAGAACTTATCTACAATGTCTTTGACTTTACCTGTTGGCAGGTTAAATGGTTTGTCCCAGTCAACAAATAAATACTTGTATGCTTCTGGTATCAAAGTAAGTACATCAAATACCTTACCTTTAGATAGAGCACTAGTTTCCTTTGTTTGTTTTACTACCCCTGTTGCCAGATGTCTTTTTATCTCGCTCTGGCTTATCCCTGGGTGAGAGTAGTATTGCCTGATCTGTTTGGCCTTTTGTTCCCCGTTCATTGATATAACATTTTAAAAGTTCTGTAAATACGTGTTCTTCCATAATTACATAGACCTTACCTTTAGGTTGTTTATGGAATATAACATTGAGTAAGTTTAAAGGCATTGACTTAAGTATTTCAATGTAGTTAGGTCTTGTTACAGTGTATTTACACTGTACACCTAAGTCACCAGTATTTACTAAGTCAATGCCTTTATCATCAGCTACTTTAGATACTGCCCTTGACGTTGCCGTATTTAAAAACCCTAGTTTGATAAACACAGACTTAACATATCTTTCAAAGTTGTGTCCATTAATACGGTTACGTTTACCTATCTTAGCTTTGTCCATTACATATGTTTTAACAATGATAATATGTCCATGTTGTAGTATGTTACTACATTGTAGGTATTCCTTTCATGTAAAATTTTATAGGAAAAACTAAGTGACTTAAACTCTACGTTACTTGCCCACATATCTATGTAAATTGATTGAATATTTTGCCTCCATAGCTTAGAAAGGTAATATTAGCCTTAGAGGAGAATCATATTTATCTTCGTATGCTACCTGGAATATTTTAAACTTATGGTTAAATTTCCTGTTTTCCCTTGCAGCCCTTGATGGATGTTCGCTTACGATGACATGGTTCCACATAGGGTATATCAAAGAACTTAGCTTAGAAGCATCACTGCCCATAAAGTAATACACGATACCTGGATACTCATTATTTAACCAAGACAATAAGTTCATGGTAAATGGTTCCCATAGTTTAAGGTGTGACCTGGGATCTGAAGGTATTGTCGTAAGTGCAATGTTAAGTAAAAGTATACCAGCATCTTTCCATAGACTTAAGGTTGGGTCAAAATACTTATATATATCATCGACATCATAGAGGTCTTTCATACTTTCACAAATCATCTGTAAGCTTACAGGCCAAGCATGTTTTGGTGTATCAATGTTTTCTATTGCAAAAGCATATCCACACGCATGTGGTTCACCACTGGTATAACTGCCTGGATAAGGGCTTAATCCTACAATAACAGCTTTAATGTCTTGAGGTGGCATTTCAAAAGCCCTGAATATCAAGCTAGGTTCTGCAGGCCTGAAAGAGTTAGGTATCAAACCTTGCATAATAGAAGGTATTAATGTAAAGGCTGGGCAAGACTTCCAGTCTTCATGTGCCAGTTTAGGATGTTTCATGTTGTTGAAAATTAAATAAGATGGGTAGTATTACTACCCATCTCTTTTGAATGATAATTTTACTTTCTTCTTATTTGATATTGCCTCTATAGCTTTACCAAACATTTGTGCTTGTTCAAGGGTATCAAACTCAAACTGTATTTCACGTAAGGTATTGCCCCCGAAGTAATGTTTAAGGTCTTCATTAGCGTCGATATGCTTTTTAAATTTAAGCATATCTCCCATAGTTTGAAACTCAATAAAAACAGGATGTTTTATCATGCTTTGTACAACATATTGTAAAGTACTGCTTCCAATTCAGAACTATGTGCGACTGCATATGCACCTATCTGTGTGAAGTTAACAACCTGGAGCTGTTTGTTATACAAAGCTTCGTCAAAGTTTGGCACATTGGTCTGGGTAATAAATTTTATTTCCTCTTCGGTATATCCCCTACCATCACGAGGTCTGTTGTTTTCCATAATGACCTTTACTTTTTCGATAATGTCAAACACTTTTTGTTTTTCAACGTCCATGATTTTTAGCTTATTAAGTTTAAGAATACGATTGTCGTTAATACATAAAGTAGGGTCAAGTATAACCCTAAACATATTATATGTATATACAGTTTACGGTTTTTCATAAACACAGAAATCCATATCGTACATATTCACTTCGTCACTAGGTACAGATTGTATCTCTTTAATACTAAAATGTTGTGGTATTGCAGGAAAATACACATCTCCTTTAACTACAGTTTGTACGTGTGTAATATATAGTCGATGTACATGTGGCATAAACAACTGATATATATCACCACCTCCAATAATAAAAATGTTATTGTTGAGTGTGAGTATATCATTATGATTATAGCATACAAGCACACCATCATGTCTAAAAGTCTTATCTCTTGTAAGTACAATGTTAGTACGCCTAGGTAAAGGTTTACCTATAGAATCAAAAGTCTTCCTGCCCATTACGACAACATTGTCTGTGGTAAGTGCTTTGAAGTGCTTAAGGTCTGCAGGTAAATACCATGGTAGTTTACCGTTGTTGCCTATTACCATGTTTCTATCTATGGCAGCTATGATATTCACCATGGTTGTTCGCGTTCTTTTCTGATAAATCTCTGCCATTCGACAGGTTCTTTTTCCAACAGTTTCTTTTCTTGTTGTATTTTAATTTTGTTTGGACAGTTATGTGCATCTTCGACAGTTTTGCATCCATCTTTTTTACCACAGATAGCACATCTGGTAAAGTCTCTGATAGGTGGTAAGTTCATTGTATTGCGGTATTTATCATTTGGTAAACAATATTTTCCATGTTTCTCACTACTAAGTCATCTGTATCTTTACCTAACTGCTTAGGGTAATACATCTGTTTGGCATCATCGAGTTTTTGTTTAAGTATATTAGATCCTTCTATACCGGCTTTGTCGTTGTCATATACGATCAATTTAGTCTTATACTGAGATAGGAAACTAAGATCTTTAGGTATGATACCTTCACTTTGAAAAGCATAGGTGTCTATACCTGTAATCTTATTTACAAGGTATGCATCTTTATAAGACTTGGTGATAACACATGCTGATGTATGTGACTTCCACTTCCAAACATCACTGGATGTAGCCGTAGACAATGGGAACCTATTTTCTGCATATGGGCAGTACATCTTAAAGTTTTGGCTTTCGTTAAATGTCAAAGCATAACAGGGATATGTCTTAGGATAATATGCTTTTCCGTCGATCCAATATTTATATATGCTGTAACAAGGTTGCTGTGTTGCAAGCAATTCTGGAAATTTAACTTTCCTTCTAGCCCAATAATCCTCGTCGAGTTGAGTATAAGATACTTGACCATCATAAGTATATGTTTCGTAATAGATGTGTTTACGTTCACCTGTCAATGTTAATATGGTATCGGTAATAACAATGTTATTGTTAACACTTATTAATACATTATGGTAAACAAAATCATATAAGATTTGTGAAGCTTGCGTAAATGTAGTACCTTTAAGGTGTGCTAATGCATGTACGACAGTGTATTTATTAAAACTGGGAAATGCCCAGTCTGTAAATAAAACAACACCGTTGTAATCTCGTAAATAACATGTAGGTTTATTGTCTAATCTAAATGGCGATGTTATCAACTGGTTTAAAGATACTTCAGAACCTAAGACCATAGACCAACATTTGAGCTGATCTACATGTTCCAATACAAATTTACTGTTTTCCAACCCGTACATAACATGTATATTAAAAAAGGAAAAGGGTGCCTTTGGTAGAGGCACCCTTCCTTTAGGTTATTGTTAATAATCCATAACCGAAGTTGTAGGGTTTACAGCTGCAGGTGCGCTGCCGTTACCCTTGTCCCATTGCTTTACCTTGAAGTATTTCGTATCAGGTACCGCAACCTCTTTAGGATTAAGCGGTGTCGAGAAGAAATCCCCCATGATGTACATATCATCAGGTACTTCCAGATAAGCAGTGTTGCCTTTGTAACCAACAGCTACCATACCTGCTATGGACTGATAGTTAACAGGTAGTAAAGACTGTGCAAAGGCCACAAACTGTTCAAAAGTAGGTTCGTGTACACCTGTCTGAAACTTGTTTGTTTCAAGCCACTCGCTGATTTTCTTGGACCAGATCTCATCGGTTACAAAACCTGTCACCACATGCTTGACATAAGAAGACAAGTCGCGTTGCTTGCGAGAGATTACTTCATCGATAGTCTGCATAGCACCTGTCTTTTTGTTTTTGAACCTCTCTGGATACTTGTCCATGTCAGATTGTACTTGCACCCTGTTAACAGGGAATTTGCGGATGCGGTAAGAAGACTCACCGACTTTGAACTCAATGTCCAGTGCAACACCTTTGTACTTTTCAGTGTTTACTGTGGCCAGTCCAAAGTTTGCCAGGGTACATTCTTGTACACCTGCTTTGCCTACATTTACGGTTTCTCCGTACATAGTTAAATGATTTTATAGATTAAAGAACAATACCATGATAATCACACAAGATATCCAACACTAAGCCAGCATCGTTGTTGATGATACCCTCCCTTGGGAACATACCAAAAGGTGACCTGGCAGGGGTATCACCAAATGGCCTGGTCTCAAACACATAATCAGGTTCTGTTTTCATGGGATCATACTTCAGGTTAGCTACTAGAATAACATCCCATAGACTTGCTAGAGGTACATTCTTTTTTAACATTTGACCCGAAGTACTAAGTTCATGCTTAGTCCTTACTGCATATCCATCTTGTATTTCTGTCTCGCTAAGATGGAATGTAAATATAATAAACAAATCCTCACGATTCAATGTTGGTGATGCAGTAATTGTATCAAGTACGTTAAACATTTTATACGTTACTACACCTAAGTCTGCCCAGTCACTACGTTCCATCTTAGCCTTTTGCATGACAGTCTTACCCATGACCAAGTTAGCATCGTCGACAACAATAACCTTGACATCTTTGCGGTGTTCTGCAACATACAAGATTACCTGACTAATCATGTTAGGGTCTGTAGACCTTAAGAACCTACCACCTTCTTTGATCTTCTTGTCAGCATTGAACTTTTCTGTCCACTGTGGTACAGGGATAGATTTACCGGGACCAGCACAAGTAATGTACAAGGTCTTGTCAATAGGTAAACCTTTAATACCCAGTTCTTCATTAGGGAATAAGGAAGTAGTCTTCCCTCTTGCAGGGTAGCCTGCAATTACAAAACTTTGCATAATTAATGTATTTAGTATTAAAATTCAAAAAAGTGGGCGCCACCTACAAATCCTAGGCGCATATCAGCTAAATCACCATAACGGTTCTCAACAATATGCGCAGACCTGTACTTAGCTTTACCTGCATTGTTAAACTCTTTGAAGTTATAACCCATATGGGTTTCGAGTTTATACATAGGATCTGCTGGATCCAGAAGAGTAATTACTACATTGGCATCTTCACTAGTGTTAGACGTGTCCTTAATGTTGTCAGATGTAGGCTTAATCTTGTCTCCATAGTATCTTAACATGTCTACACTTACCCACCTGTTTAAGTGAATAACACCTACATTGACATGTTGGAACATCCTACTGGATTCTACAAGGTATTCGGACATCTTGTCCACATTCTCTTTCATGTTAAACCCTCTCTCCCTTGGTAATTGTCGTATATGGTCAATGATATTAATTACCAGTTTAGAAGGCTTATGTGGTTTATACCCTACAACTCTTTCAACAATCCTAGGTACAGAATCTTCATACACTTGTATCCTTTCGGTAATAATCTCACCATTGCTTCTTGCATGTTGTGTGAAGTAATTCCTGATACCGGTAGGGTTGTCTCTAGGTAACCAGTTAATCTTACCTTTGTGTATCAATCTACCATCTTTGTCATACTCACCGCTGATAGGTAAGACATATTCGTTATACACTTTCTCTATCAACCTGTAGTGATCATCGCTTACCCTTACCCTTGAACCATCAGGATTAAGTTTCTTACCCATGATGTAGTTACTTGACAAGATAATCTTATGTTGAAGATATATCTTTCTGGTAATCATCTTGGCTTCGATATCCTGTCTTGGCATCTCAGTAGAAATAATATTGTATTCAATATCCAGATCTGGGTTGGCTTCAATAAGACCATCGACAAAGAACTCGTTGACAAATGTAGACTTACCTACCTTCTGCTCACTGGCTACTACAATGTACATACCAGGATGTATACCGCCCATAGCCATGTTGATAGACCTAGATGTAGTCCTGGCACCATACACTTCACCAGACCTGGCCTTCTGTATGTGATATAATAAACTCATGCACCTATGGTATAAGCAGTGATAGCATCTTTAGCTAAAAAGGACTTCAGACCTTTAGCTTTTACTGTTTGTTGGTAGTACTTTACCGTAACATCTACAAGTCTGTCTATGTTAAAATTATCGATAGATAACTTAACACGTACAAAGTTGTCTTGTGTTTCACTATCTGTAGTAAGTACAGTGTATTCCTGCATATTAAAACCAAAACCTGTTAGGGTCATACCCTTTTGGATAAGTTTCTCGATGTAGGTATAAAACTCACCGGTGTTGTCTTGTATCTTACCGAACAAAGGTACCCGTAGTCTTAAGTTACCATCTTCATCAACTTGAGTCAGATTAATCCTGTAATAGTGTTCGTTATCTCTATTGATTACTCCTGAATCAATCATTGTATCTAGTAAACCATACTCTACTGCAAGACAAAACAACAATGCCAGACTTTTATCTGGCATTGGTTCTAGTAGTTCCAGTAATTCATTACTTATCGGTAAATTCTTCATACATATGTGTTTTTAGTTTATCGATTGTTATTATTCTTGTTTTGTCTTCGTAACCTTCTACAAACTTTGTAAAGTTTTGGTGGTCTTTTGTAAACGGTACATAACAAGCATATACTACAGGGTTTGTACCTCTTGTAGACCTGCCCCTGCGTTGGATGTTCTGCACATCTATACCGTTTAAACTCAAGATCACTACTGCATCGATATTGCTTAGGTTAATACCTTCATTAAGCATCCTCACAGTACACAACACATTTGTTTTACCTGTGTTGAATTTCTTAATGGCTTTTTCGACATCTTCTTTAGGTAGTTTGCTGTGTATCTTCTCCCCTTGTAACTTCTTCAGCTGTTCTATGCTCTCGGCAAAAATAACATAACGTTTACCTTTAAGGTGTTCCTGGATAATATCCAAAGACCTGGCTTTGTGGTCTGCAAGGATACGTTTCCTTAAACCTCCTAACGGTAACCATCTGGTATCTTTCAACCATTCTTGTTTTTTGCTATAGTACTGTTGTTTCCAAAACTCCATTTCGTTTTCGATGACTTGTAGATATTCTTTTAAAGTACAGGCACGTACAATAAAGTCGTCGGCTATGTACCTTTTAGAATTAAATATGTATTCATCGAAGTTCATGTGTACTGGCTTACTGGAAGTAAACCTTTTCATCTCTGCAGTGTATATATCCGTATCCAAATCCAATGGTACCTCTACACCTACGATACCCATAGGCGGTATGATACCTAGCTTCATACCTTCTGTCAAAGTTATCTTCCAAGCTTTTACATAACCAGTAGCTTCTTTGAGGACAACCCTTCTCTGTGGTGTGATACTTGCAGATAGGCAGATACAGTATTCTACCGGTATCTCAGGTAAACAACTGGCAGATTTCATAGTAAGCCTATGGCATTCGTCCAGGATAATACCTTTAAAACCAGTGGCACTACAATATTTGTGTAGTGATATGTAGTTGACAAAAACGATATCAGGCTTAAGTTTAAACTTCTTACATTCAGCTAAAATGTTCTTTTCCTGTACGTTTTGTGACATCACCCATAACCACTTACCACCTATATCGTGGGCAGCTTGTAATGCAGGTAAGGTTTTACCTATACCTGTTTCCCAATTTAGAAAAAACTTTTTGTACTGTTTAATGAAAGACACTGCTTGTTGCTGTATTTCTATAAGCGATGCCAGGTTCTTTTGAAACATTAGTTGTCTTGATTATTGATAAAGAAAATATAACCGTCACCGTCATCAGCACTTAGTTTGACGTATTGTACCAGTTGTGATTTGAAAGGATGATTTAGGTACTTGTTACCGCCCATGTAATAACTGTCACTGTTTTTGTCATAGAAAGCTATTTTCTTACTGGCCATCAAAACATCTACCATTTCTTCTTCATCATAGGCATGTGTATCTTCTATGATAGCCATAGCTTTCTTAAAGTACAAAGGGTCAAGTACCCAGATTAAAAACGGCTCTTGTTGTTTGGCAAGGTGTAATATCTCAGAATAAAATTTCATAGAAATAAAGTTAACTGTTGAGAAGTTAAACCTAATTCAAGGAGTACATCTTCCAACCTGGCTTTATAGAAACCATAGTCTATATTGTATGGGCCTGGTTTGTACCTGTTAAAGATAGTTGTTTTTACACCTTTCATCGATGATAAAGCATATTTTTTATTGTGCCTTGACTTAAACAAGTAGTTACCTGACAATGAAGCATAGTACACATTTAACCTTTGTGGTAGTACGATATTACCATGATACATTTCATATGACCTATCTACCTTCTGTGCAGCACAGAAATCGTAAATACTAGCTTTACTAAATGTTTCATCAAATGGTATATCGTACAACAAATAGTTTTGTAATGCTTTTGGTAGTATCAAGAAATCTACTTTGTTGCCTAAATCAGGATCAGTTACAAACCAACCTTTTTCCTTTATACTACCATCATCAAATACACCAAGATAGCTATTGACATTAAGCATGTACAACGCTTTGTACCTAAAATGTTCCAGTTCAAAACCAGTATATTTCTCCCAAGACTTACAGATGTCCATAAACTCATCGTACTTATCTTCAGGTACATAGAGTTCAAAGCCATCAGTATTGGCCATGATAGGTATACAACCTAAGCTTATGCCCTTTTCAAGCAACATGAGTAAAAACAGTTGACCATTGATGGTAATAGAATAAAAACTAAATGGGTCATAGATAGGGCTGACTTCCTGGTTAAAGTTACCAACAGTACCATTTGCTGCCAGCTTAAGCAGGTTTGCTTCCGGTGTCTTGCCTAAACCTTTATGTTTTAAGTCCAACCTTTCTTTACGTATGACACTTAGTTCCTCGTACAACTTACACTTTAACGTTTCTGCAAGTGCAGGGTAGTAACCGCTTACGTCAAGGCTGTGGAAGATATATCCAGGCTTGTTGAAATATATGCAAGGCTTGTTCTTAGAGTGCAAACCACCTTGCTTTAATTCAAAGAGTAGGCCACCTGATCCTATGGTTTTATGTAAACCGTGTTCCCTAGGCGTTTGTTTGATATCGTCAAGTAAAGTGTTGAATTTAGGCGTATCAAACTTGATCAAAGGGTTGATGACTTCCTGAAATAAGTTAAACATCCTAGGCGGTGGTATCTCTCTTGCTCTGTTCAACGCTACCTGTAAGCCCAGTTTAACGGCATCATAGCTAAGCACTCGTTTATCGAAATTGTATTTTTCGATAGCTTTCTTGCGCAAGTTTATTTCTTCGTTAAAACTAGTCTTCTTGCCTTGCAGCTTAAACGGTTTTTCCATTAAATACCTTAAGATACCCAAGTCGTGGACAGCGTTGTACGTAAGTACTTCCATCCTCATGTTATCAGGTACAGGCTCATTAGGTTTAACAGGAAGTTCCTGTATGACAGGGTACTTCAGTTGTATTGCCAAACCTTTTAAACTGATTTTCTTGGTAATGCGTTGTAGCTTAGACCAGTACAGGAATAAGTCTATATCTTTCCACTTTTGATGGTAGCGATATATCTTATATCCATCTGTACCCCACCAATAATCCTGTGTAATGACCATATCACTGAACCTTTTGATGTCTTCGGTAGTACTTTGTGGGTTCAACCTGGCATAGTTAAGGACAGGACAGTCATAGTGTATACCGTTAAAAGTAACGACCTCTACTTGTTTCTTATCAAAGTGGTCCAACAACATAAAAAGTAATTTTCTATCATCTTGAAATTTGTCATAGACAAAAGAATGGGTATTACCTTTGAAATCGGTAATACCCACACAAAAGAAGTTAGAAAAGCTTTCTACGTCTAAACCTACTTGATCTACCTCAAACAGTCTTGCGCATGTATACGGGTTCGTGATAGAAGCTGTGATCATAGATATCCATGTATTTGTTTTTCTGTACACGCTTGATCCACTTCTTATCTGTGGATATTCTCTCATTAGCAAAGTACACTACTGACAAAGGTAACACCCTTTTTTTATTTACAAGGACATCATACGCCGCTTGATAACTTTCATAGTTCGGTTTCTGGTAAAAGTATTTTGTGTTTATACCATCGAACTGACCTTTGGCGTGTATTGTCTTATGTAGGGTAGTACCTAGTAACTGCTGCCTGTTTACGACTACATTGGCAACAGCTAGTTTGCCTAAGTAGGGTTGGTTGCCAGCTTCACAGTAGATTAACCTGGCCAATAGTTCTACGTCTTTATCATAAGACATTTTTGTAGAATATATTGTTACAGGCTCAAGGTCTACTGCATAAGTAACATTATGAGGCAGGAATAATTGCAACATTAAATACCATAAATACATCAGGATTGTATTAGTGAAGAAATACCTATCACAAAGATTTTGTGTAGGGGAGATAAAATGGAGATGTGGTTTTGTGACCACATCTCCTAAAGGCGTTTTCAACAAATCACAGCCTAACTAACAACGGTAAATATACCTTTAATTAGTTAACCTGTCAAGTTAATCAGTTACCATATTCATTCACTAAACCGGGAAGTGTTTGTGCAAGTGCACCGTGCAAGGCTTTGCCCAGATGGAAGTCGACACCTTCTGGCTTGACTTGTTCAGAATGGATAAAGGCATTGTGTTCAACAAGCTGGCCAATGTTGACATCGATAAGTTCAGTGGTAAGATCTGTGTCCAGGAACTTAGTCACTGTAATCAACCTGTTGCAGAATGCAGTGACCTCACTACCACTGATAGGCGAAGGCATCCTTTCTGCAAGGACATCGGTATCTACCTTATCAAAGCCCTTGAGCTTGCTCAAATTGAGTTCGAAGATTTTGATGATGGATTCCTTATCGCAGTAATCGAACTTTAAGAGGAAGTCAATCCTACCACTCCTACGGAATGCAGGGTTGATACTGTCCACATTGTTTGAGGTAAAGATCAGGAACACATCACAGTTCTTCAGTTGCTGACCATCGATAGTGTTCAGCAAGTCGTTCATACCTGAATCCCTGTCACCACTTGCTACCTGGTCCAAGTCTTCGGCAAAGACTGTAGAGAACTGGTAGTTTGGCAGGTATTCGATCAAAGGTTTGAGCTGTGCAGAGTTCTTCAGATAGAAGAAAGTCCTGCCAGCATTAACACTTTCTACACCTGCACGAATTGCTGTCTCGGTTTTACCAGTACCAAATGGACCGTAGAACATAGCCTTCTGAGACCTGGAATTACGCTTGTGGATGTAAGGAAAGATCAAGTTGGTCAAAGTACTTTCCACCCTGTTGGCCAAGACAATGTTCTTAGCTTCTTTGAGTTGGATAGGAATAGCCATGATACCATTCTTTTGTACCTGGATTTCCAATGCCTGACCTTCCATGACCTTACGTTCACGTAACCTTTCGCCGATGAACTTCAAGAACATTTCAGCATGTTTCTTGTACTTGTTCTTAACAGAGATGCCGATGAAACCTACCTGTATGGTCATGATGGCATCGCCCCAAGCCTGAACTTTGATACTGCCTAGGAAGGCTTGTTCTTCAACAAGTTTACCATTTTCATAGCGCAAAGGGATTTGCACATACTGGTTCTGGCAATTATCGCCTTCATAATCGCGTGTAGATTCGATAAGTTTGCCTACAGTCTTAGTCAATATGTCAGTGACGGTAAGCAAAAAGTCATTGATGAAATACCCTTGGAAGGGTTGCGTGACAGTGGTCAACGCTTCACTGAACTGGTGATAAGCTATAAGCTGATCGGCACCTTGCAAATAGCTCATGTCTTGTGGCAGTTGTACCGTCTGTCCATCATAATGGGTAGGGTCGTTCTCACCTTGGGAGTTGAACTTTTTGTACCCACTTGGTTTGACATCGCTGAAGAGTTCTTTCATGAACTCAAGTCCGGCATCTGCCATTACGTTGTCTACTGTTTTCCGTTTTCTAAACATTGATAAAAAGTTTATGGATTAAAAAATAACTTACATTGTATTAAAACTCTATTATACTCTTTGATAATAGGCCACCACCATCCTACTACTTCATCTTTGTTAGATAGGTGGGTGTCTTCCATGGTAAATATGTACAGCTCTAGTAACATCGTTTTATGATAAACATATCTGTATCCTTACGACTTAGAGTATTATGTACTTTAGCATTAAGTTATAGTCATCTTCTTTCATAACCCTACCTTTGTATATACAACTAACATAAGTCAAATATGAATTTTTCTTGAATATGAAAGATACAGGAAATACAAGATCATCGTTTAACCTGCGTGAAAGGTGGTACAGCATCATAATGAATTGTATTTAGTAACGGTATAAGCATCTATGAGGTATGTGTTCTGTGCTGCAAATTTGCGCGTA
>Ga0208599_1000145_pt1 | contig 20608 bp, 37 predicted proteins | sample LakMenEpi17Aug12_FD_150706 | JGI IMG/M metagenome (GOLD analysis project Ga0208599, IMG submission 150706) | Freshwater microbial communities from Lake Mendota, WI - 17AUG2012 deep hole epilimnion (SPAdes) | ecosystem: Environmental > Aquatic > Freshwater > Lake > Epilimnion/Euphotic zone ... | reverse complement strand
ACAACTTATCCATATCGTGCATTACAGTAACCTCATACACTTTATTATCTGCTAAAGAAGCTTGATTAATATCAACTTCTCCTGTAGAAGTAATAGGAAATAATACCCCTGTATTAGTAAGAGTATCTCTAAAAGAAACTCTTAAGTTAGATAGATTAAATAAATTAGAGTTTACATCAACCTTAGCAGATACATACTTACCATAGTTTTGGTTCATAGTAACTGCAGTAGATAAAGGAGCTTCCATTATAGTAGCATCCCAGCTGCCATCAGCTTTCCATCCTGCTACAAAATTTAATTTAATAGGACTAAAAGTGTATGCTGTTGAAGCAGCTTTAAGTCTAAACTTGATCTTAATAAAATCACTATACCCATTATAAGGCATAGCTGAATTAGTAGCCCATGAAAGAGTGGTTCTTAAAATAGCATTAAGTCCACCTGCACCATTAAAAGTGTAGTTAGCATATTGATAGTTAGTAGTACCGTTTGCAGTGTTATTAGCAGCAGAACCAGATGTTACTGAGTTCCAAGTGTAATTAGGATAGTTATTAAATGATAACTGAATATTAGATCCCTGTGGAAGAATACCACCGTTGCCTCCAGTACCAGTGTGAGCTACAGATACAAGCTCAAAATTCACATGATCATACATAATATCAAACAACAACTGACGTGTTGTGTTGTTATTCATTCCATTACCATAAATGATATAGTCAAAAGTCTCTCCTCTATTAAGAGAAGTTCCTCCTATAGATGTACCAGCTTTAAACTTTTGTTGACTAAACGAAAGTGTTGTAATAAACAGTAGTATTACTGTAATAAATTTTCTCATTATAATAGTTTATTTACCAATGAAACAGAAGCTTTCTTTAGAGCTGAACTTAAATTTTGTTGGTTAAACTTACCACCTTCGTCTACTAGTAAAGCAGACATGCTAACCTCATCAGCAGATTCCTCAACAGTTATTTTTTTCTCAAGTTTACCATCTTTATATAGGTATCCTCTAAGTCTAATAACAACTGATTCTTTATTATTATGTAATACTGAAAAACTAGATTGTGTTTTTAATACGTCTAGATATATTATCTCTGCTGTAATTTTAAGACTAGCAGCTGTATCTAGTTCATATTCCTTTTCTTGAACTACTTCTTCTAAAATATTCTTTAAACCAAACTCTAAATTTCTATTACCAGCTAAAGATCCTACAACCACTTTATTACTTACTGAAGATATAGTTATCTTCTTAGGTTCTTCATACCAGATATTTTCTGGATTATTTTTAAAGGTGCCATCTATCCTCCACTCAATCCAGTTAATAACATTTCTCTGTAATTCTGTTTTACCAGAAAATTCAAGATAAACAAAGAATAATTGAAACATGAGTGCAAAAATCACCCATATAAAAGCTAAACTGAATAATATTATTACAATTATCTCATATAACTTTTGGCCATAATTAATTACAAGTGCTCTCATATATTTATATATTAAAGAGAGCTAAGTAAGTATTACCTTCCTTGCCCCCTATATTTACTAACTTTTTTAGCTTTAGGACCACTACTTTTACGTAAACGTCCTGTTTTTCTTTTTCCAAAAGTGACTTTTTTTGAGTCACCTGCTTTAACTTTAGCCATTGCTTAGTTTTTATGTAAATGAAGTTGATAAAGCTGTTGCTACTAATGTTGGACTAGCTGTTTTAGCAGTATTAGATCCTGGGTAAAACGAAAGGTATTGGTATAATAAAATAGTTGTTGCTACACCATATACAGCTTTACCTGTTGTAACTCCTGAAGCATTGATATTAAATAAACAATTACCAACAGTAGCTATAGATCCTGAAACATTTAATGCAATACCATGTCCATTAACTTTAGTATTACTAATAATAGATCTTGTAACAATAATAGTTCCTCCATACACTTCAATTGCTGCATCTCCAGTAGCATCTATTTCAGAGCTATCTAGAGTTACAACAGCTGTTGCCCCCACTCTAACAACTTGTACGTTAGACCCACTAGTTTCAATATCTGTCATGTAACATCCACCAGTTCTAGCATCTACACAATATACATCTCCTGTACCACTATGAGTTAAGTGAGCATCGTTTAAGTGTAATGTGCTTCCTGATCCTGAGTTGTCTATATAAATACCAGAACCTGTAGTTCCAGATGCATCTACCCAAATGTCTTTTAAGAATACTTTCTGAGGATTAGTTCCTGTAGAATAGATACCCTTACCATTAGATGGTGCAATGATTCTTACATTAGCCATCATAAAATGGTTTTCAAATGTAGAACTAGCACTACCATTAAATGTAATAGTACCAGTAATATTATAAGAACCATGTGTTCCTGATCCAATACTAGTTAACCAAATACCACCTTGTGTAAAAGTTACATTTTCAGTAATGTTACTTAACAATACTATAAATGCAGGATTGCTATCATTATAACCTGAAGCTACTGCTGCATTATATGCATCTGTTATAGTATTAAAAGGAGTTAAAATATTACCTGTTCGGTTATATCCTTCACTTGTTCTTGTACCATCAACATATATAGTTGATTTTGTACTCTTATTTAAATCAACATTACCATCTATAATGGTATTTACTGAAAGTCTAAACTCTGTTGAATTAAAAAGTTTTTTTACGGGTTGTCCTACATACTGTATTAAATTTTTCATATTTGCTTTTAAGTTATTAATTCATAGAATTCCTTAAAATGCTTAATACGATCTGGTAATCCAATAGTACCGCCATTAACACGTTTAGTAATTTTAGTTACTACTTCTGCACTAGATCCTGTATCAGCAATTAAATTTAAACCGTTCTTTTTCCAGAACCAAGCAGCAGAAGATAATGCATGCTTAGAAGAAACTAAGTCTGGATTAGCAAGAATATCATCTTCTACAGCTAGATCAAATGCTGTATAATTTTGTTTACCAGTTAACTGAATGTAACCTCTTCCACGGAATTTAAATCCTTCACCTGAAGCTTCTAAACCGTTACCCATACGACCACCGTATACTTTATTAGCAATCTTTTGTGGTTGACGAGCATAAGCATCAGCTAATGCTTGTGTAGGAAAGTATTTCTTGAATGTACCCATAAGACCCTTAGCTGAATAGTTAAGATTCTCTTGAGTTAATCTAAATCCACCTGATTCATGACCACATTGAGCTAAGAAATGAGCCAATCTTAATGGTGTATTAACACCAAAATTTTCCATTACACCAGGGATCTGTGCAATAACAGTATCCGGGATGTGTCCTTTTAGTTTTTCTAAGTTCATATATAGTTTGTGTTTATTACTTCTTCTTACTAGCAGTACCAGACTTAATCTTTACTGATGTTTTTTTAAATTCTTTAGCAACTTGAGTAGCAGCTACTGCTTTTTCAATCTTGCTACCAAATAAAAACTTCTTAATCAATGCAATAATCTTTTTCATATTATTTATTTTTTTTACCGATCTTCCAGTAAGTCTGGAAGCCATAAGATATGTTACCATTTATATCAGATCCGGCTTTTAGTCCGTATATTTTATCTGATTTAGTTTTCAGAATGACACCTGCTTCTGCAGCTTGTAATCCTAATGTTTGTGTAGTACTTACACCACCTCCAACATACAATTGTGTTTTAGCTGGAGCTTGATTAGTAATTGTTACCGTCTTGGTAACAAAAGGTATTTTATAATTGTATTTCCAGGATCTTCCTTTGATACCGTTTTCTTGAATTGTATCTGTCACTGTAACATAGCCTAGTGTATCTAGCTTTACGCTATCTGCATAAATAGCTAATGCTGTATATTTTCTAACAAGATCATCAAACTGTACTTTTAGTGCAGCGTAGTTAGTATCTGCTAGATATTCTGTTTTACCCTCAATGAATAAACTATCATGAATAATCTTAGCCGGCTTAGGTTTAGAAAAAATCAAACTATCTCTAACTGACCAAGTAGTATCATGTACTACAAGAGTATCAGATCCAGATTGAACACCTCCACCTACACAACCTTTATTCTGTAAAAGAACAAAGACTACTAGCACACCTATAATGAAAAAATATATCTTATTCATCTGACTTCTTTTTAAATGAGAACTTATCACCTGTATCACCAATTAATGCTGCTATACAGATATACATTACAGCGTCAACTAAAGCATCTGAAGGTTTAATATCACCATGAGAAAAGCTATTAGCTGTTAGTGTTACACATAGAAACAATGCACACATAAAACCCACTACTGGTTTAATAGAAGTGGAACCACGTTCATCTTTAAAAAGATCTAGAGCCCATTGTTTAAAAGTCATACTTTATTGTTTTATATTTGTTATCCGGCAGAATAGCTACAATTGATTGATAATCATTAAGATGCTTAATAGGAGTTGCCGGAAAACCAGCTGATTTAAACATCTGACGTTCTAAGTTATCTATCCTGGTTTTGTCTATATTAGACTGGGCCATTAGTAACTTAACATCAGACTTAATCTCGTTTACATCATTCCAGATAAGCAAACTAATAAGAGATACAAGGGTTGGGAATATCCACACCTTGAATGCTGCTATAGATGGGTTCTCTTTGATCATTTAGGTTTCTATTTTAAAAGTTTGAACTCATAAACAGAACCTGCTGGTTTCTTTAGACTGATAGTCAACGTGTTAGGTATAATTTCACCTTTAGAATCTCTACGTACAAAGTAACGTAGTCCTGAAGGTTGATTAACAACTACCTGTGCTCCAGCTGCTGTAACATCTTGAGCAGGGATACTAATAGTATCTGCAGGAATGTTACGTGGACTTTCAACAGACATCATTGTACCTGGAATAGGGAAACCTAGATAGTCTTTTTGGGCATAAAATTTTTTAGCCATGGTATGTATAATTTATATATAAACGTATAAAGTGTAAGATTTCTATAAACCCTACACTTTAATATACGAAATATTCAGGAAATAATCTACATTTGTTAATAAACGTTAGAAATTTATGGAAACCAAGATTTATGCTAGACAGCTTGAAAAAAAGCTAATTGATGACTTTAAAGCCCAGTTCTTTAAAAAGATGGGCTACTATCCATTAGTAGTTACAAAAATAAATACAGATAATGATGAGTATCTACCCATCATCAGCCTTCAAAATTTAGAAGAGATATTCTATCCTTTTCTACCAGTAAAACTTAACAGCAAAGTGCCACTTTCATCTAATCGTAGATACCGTGAAGTAGTTGAACTAAGAAATATCTTCTGTGCTATAGCAAGAATGATGAAATACACAACTACGTATATAGGTGAATATCTTGGACATAGAGATCACACTACTGTTTTACACAATACCAACACTTTTAATGACCTTATTGAAACGTGTAGCCAGTTTAGAGAAAAATACCTACAAATAGTTAAACTTATAAAACTAAAATACAATGACACATCAATTATGGATGACCTTGATCAAGAACAATTTAAGTCCGAATCAAGTATATTTTTTGGACTGCTGCCGGCAAAAGATTAAGCCTTCAGCTATTATAAATGTAGAGGCTGAATCTCTTATATGTCAAAGCAGGGGATTAATTGATGCAGAAGGTAAACTAAGCCACACTGCACAAAACATCCTTAATGAGTTTGAAACCTATCTAGTAAAGACTAAAAAGAAAGTAGCTACGTCAGTGCTAGGTGAAAACTTCTTAGATAAGATCAAGGAGTACAGGGAGTTATTCCCGGCTATGAAACTACCATCAGGTGAGTTAGCTAGACAGTCAGTACAAGAGCTTAAAGATAAGTTTATATGGTTTTTTAAAACCTACCCTGAGTATGATTGGGATCTAGTATTAGATGCCACAGACTTTTATGTCTTTAATAAGCATAAAGAAAACTATTCATTTATGGTTACAAGCAGTTACTTTATACAAAAGACTGATATGAAGACCAAACTAAGTAGATCTATATTAGCTGACTATTGTCAGATGATTATAGACAATCCAGAAATATTAAAAAACATCTAGAAATATGGGAAAATATGAAAAAGCTATAAACAAAACTATGATAGCTATATTATTCAGTATTTTAAACTGGTTAATAATTGACAGATTTATTATAGAGATACCGTTTTATAAGTATTTTATTATAGAAATACTTTTGATTGTTACAATGAAATTATGTATATTTACAACCCAAAAACTCAAACTACAATGACAAAAGAACAAGAAGAAAAACTAGAAGAAGTCTATAATTCACTACCAGATGCCCCTGGTGCTATACAGCCTACGTTTAAATGTATAAACAAAGAAGTTTTATTTTCTATTGTTGGACATATGGTAGCTACCATGCTTTATGAAGCTAAGTTAGAATCTTTAAATGAGTTCAAAACTATTGTACACGAAACATTTAATTAATTCTACTTATGGATAAGCCAAAAAAGAAGTATGGGCGTAAAAGCTACGTTAACGTACTAGAAAAAGGTCTCAAGTATATAAATAAAAGAAGAAACGGTGAGATAAAGTCCTTGCTAACACCATGGCCAAGCTTAAATGAAGCTGGTGTTAATGGTTTAGAATGGGGATCTATGCTCACTATTGGTGCTAGACCTGGTGCTGGTAAAACTATGATCGTTTCTCAAATGCTTAGAGAAGCTAGGAGGCTTAATCCTGATCAAAAATTTAACATTTTAGAGTTTCAGTTCGAAATGGGCGATGAGCAGTATGCTGCAAGACAGTTTGCTGGTGAAATGGCCCAAGATTATGGAGTGATACTAAGTACCAAAAGACAACTTGATACATTTACACTAGATAATATTAATAAGTATGTAGAACACTGTAAAGAAATGGAGTCTTACGGTTTGATAAGAGAAGTGATATCAGAATCACTAACTCATACAGACATGGAAGAAGCCATACAAGAAGCATATTTAGAAGGTGGTAGTAAACCTATGATTGTAACTATAGATCACAGTTGGTTGATTAAGAAGCGTTTAGATGAGAGAGAGAAAATAGCAACACTGTATAACACTACAGAAATGCTTATGAAACTCAAGAATAAAATTCCTGTCATCGTTATCATGATAACTCAGCTTAACAGATCTATAGATGAAGCTACTAGAAAAACACCCGGAACTGTTGGAAACTATCCTACATCCGGTGATATCTTTGGCGGTGATGCTCTTATGCAAGGATCAGACTTGGTTATTGCACTAAGTAGACCTTCTAAAGCAGACATCAAAGTGTACGGGCCCTATGCTTATCAAGTGGAAGATGAGGATGTATTTATGCACCTACTAAAAATTAGAAACGGTGATGACAATAAAAACCTTATATTCTTAAAGATGGATGGTCAACGTCAACAGATGGTGGAAGCACCAGAGTTTAAAGCTTTAAGACCTGAAGGATCTGCCTCAGCATACCAAAGATATAGTGAAAGAAGTGGTGGTGGAGGTAGAAGAAATGTAACAGCAGAAGTTGGACAAGAACTTTAATATTTTACAAAACACAAAAAAATGCAAAATGACACAAGAAGAAATCAAAGAGCTTAAAAAGGTTAAGCTTGAAAACATCAGAGATTATCATCAAAAACTTATAGATAATCTAGAGATTCCTAGATCAGATTTCAATATGAAAATGGCTTTTTATGATAAACAAGGCCGTAACGTAGTTGGAATCTTTGCTTCAGAATTCAAGAAAGAGAAAGGTTTTTACTTTGAATTAATTACTAGAGACTTAGAACCTTTAGACGCAGAGCGTACAGTTTATAAAATCCCATCTAATTCAGCTTTTGAAGAAGAGTTTGAATTAAATGAAAAAGGTTCATATCTTGTACCCCTGGAAGAGCTAAGAATAGTTAATACTACTTCAGTAGCAATTAGCGGTGCTTCAGCTATATCAGATAAACCCTCATTTAAACCCCCAATAGCAGCTTATAAAGCTCCTGGTGCAATGGAAGATGCTCCTTATACAGAAATGACTATAAGAGACTATTACGCCATTCAAACAGGTAAGCCTGTAAGTTCTAAGACGTGGTTAAATGATTTGATAAAGAGTAACAAATAACAAAAAGCATATGGCACAAGGAATCCTTATTATTGCAGAGAGTGGCTCAGGTAAATCTACAGCTATAGAACAGCTTGACCCAAAAGAAACGTTTATTATTAACGTTGCAAACAAACCGCTACCTTTTAAAGGGTGGAAAGGTAAATACATAACTTGGAGTAAAGACAACCCTACAGGTAATCTTTATGCCGGTTCAGCTCCAACTCAGATTGAAGCATGCTTAAAATACATCAGTGAGAAACGTCCAGAAATCAAAACTATTGTGGTGGATGACTTTCAGTATATGAGCAGCTTTGAGTTCTTTGATAGGAGTGATGAGAAAGGTTATGAAAAATTCACTCAGATTGGTGCAAACTTAGCTCGTATAGCAAGAATGCCTAAAGACTTGAGAGAAGATTTAACTATCTTCATTATGACTCACGCTGAAGAATCTACAGATCTAGAAGGCAAACGTAAGTTTAAGGCAAAGACCATTGGTAAAATGGTTGATGAAAAGCTTAGCTTAGAAGGCTTATTTAGCATTGTACTCTTTGGTAAAGTAAAGAAAGATAAAGACGGGAATATCCGTTATGTGTTTGAAACACAAAACAATGGTGAGAATACATGTAAAAGCCCTAGAGGTATGTTTCCTACCGTTGAAATAGCTAATGATCTAGACTTTGTAAAGAAGTCTATAACAGAATACGAAAATTAATTTCTCAATTTTAACAATTAAACTCAAACAGCATGTTTAGTACAACAGGACAAGAAGTAAAACAAGGTGGCGGTACTTTAAAGTCATTACAGCCAGGAGTTGCTTATGCACACATCCACAGTTCACAAGTTAGAACATCTAACAAAGGAGACAAAAAGGTTTTAGAATTAACATTAGTAGGTGAAGCAGCAGACGGCTTTGAAGGCTGGGCTATTGACAAAGACAATCCAGAAGGTGCAAAGTATGAAGGACCATCTTCACGTGTATCAGCTACTATTTGGACAGACCAATTTAACTCTGATGATATCAATAAGAATGACATCCTAAACAAGATTGTTGTTATAGCAACTGAACTAGGTGTTAGAACTGAGATTGATGCCATCTCTGCTAAATCAAGTGTTACATCTATTGAGCAGTGGGTAGCAGAAGCTACAAACGTATTAAAAGGACACAATATTTATTGGTTCTTAAAAGGTACAGAAGAAGAATACAATGGTAAGACTATTACAAAATTGTCTTTACCTAAGTATAAGTTCGTATCTAAAGAAGAATCTAAATTGGATAAGTTTGATAAGAACAATCAGTATCACTTCAAGGGTTTAGTTAACAAACCAGTTAACAGCTTTGAACCAACTACTGATGATTTTCAGATGTAGTAAATAATAACGAGGGAGGTTTCTACCTCCCTCTATTTTTTCTTAACTACATTAATAAATCACATGTTCAAGACTAAAAATTTAGTACATGATATCAAGGATGTCCCTGTACCCTGGATTTTTGAACACTTTTGCAAACTAAAAGAAAAGCTAAGTGGCCAAGACATAAAGATCAAAAGTATATTTAATGATAAAGAACGTACACCTAGTATGTGTATTTATCTAGATAATAAACAAGTATACAAGTTTAAAGATTTCTCAACAGGTAAAGGCGGATCTGCTATAGATCTAGTAAAAGAAATAACATCTCTTTCTTACCATAAAGTGTGTCAACTTATTGTAGAAAACTACAATGATTTTGTACTACATAATAACGGTGGTTATGATCTAAAAGAATTTAAACAGTCTTCTAGATATAAAGTGTCTAAATATATCTTTAGATCATGGTCAACACAAGATCAGTATTTCTGGACCCAGTTTAACATAGGAACCAAGCTACTCACCGAGCATAACGTAAGACCATTAGATTCTTATTGTATGATTAAGGATGATAAAGAACTATGCATTAGAGGTAACTATCTCTACGGCTACTTCAAAGCTGACGGTACGCTATATAAAATCTACCAACCTAAAACTTTAGATAAAAAGTTTATAAAAGTGGGAGACTATGTTCAGGGATCAGAACAACTCAAGAACAATAAATACTTAGTAATCACTTCATCTTTAAAGGATGTTATGGCTCTGAAGAGTCTTAAGATCTCTATAGATATTGTAGCTCCTGATTCTGAAAACTCTATGATTCGTAAAGAACTCATGGAACAGTATATTAAGAACTATAAAAAAGTGGTTATAATATTTGACTTTGATGAGCCCGGCATCAAAGCAATGGAAAAGTATAAAGAACTATACCCGGAAATAGAATACACAGCTTTACCTATGAGTAAAGACCCTGCGGATTCTATTAAAGACTATGGTGCCAAAGAAGTATATTACAGATTGGTACTACTACTCAATAAAAAACTAGAAGATAGCTAAAATACTTAGTATATCTTTGACGTATAATAAATTATATGGCTAAACAAAGCAAACCAAGATCCGCCAAAACACGCAATGCTGGTACTATGACAGAATCAGCATTCTGGAGTTTTATAAGGAGCGGATTAAGACAAAAGTCTAGATGGTGGAAACCTATTACTGAATGTAAAATGAAAGCTCGTAGAGCCTATAAAGGTCCTAACAAACGGCAGAAGTTTGAATATGAATGTAATGTTTGTCACAAATGGTTTCCTGAAAAGAAAATCAACGTTGACCATATAGTAGGAGCAGGTAGTTTAAACTGTAGTAATGACTTACCAGGATTTGTAGATAGATTGTTCTGTGAACTAGATAATCTACAAGTTTTATGTGAGACTTGTCATAATAATAAAACACAATTAGAAAAACAAAAGTAATATGGAAGATCCACTTATTGAAGCTGTAATTGCTCAAATGAAAAAAGACTTTGAAATGGGAGATGAATCAGCTATTTATGAACTATTAGAATTTTGTCCAAAGAAAAACCTATTAGCTTATTTACCTGAAGAAATTTCAGAAACAATAGAAAATTAAAAAAAAAGTATGAATGATATACATAAAGATACATTTATAGCTGAAGATTGTAGAGCTGAATTAGCTCAAGTTACATCTAAGCTTAATAACTGTAACGAATTAATAAAAGAATTAGTAGCTCTCCTTGAATATGAGGAAGCACTAACTGTAGATACTAGATCACAGCAACGTATGAGTGCTAAACTAATAGAACTAGGATTATGGCCAAGCAGATAACTACAGAAGAAATAATAGCCAAGTATCCAAAGATATTTGAAGACTACCAAGGTAACCCCGGTAAAGTAAACTGGTATGGCGTACCTACTGGCTGGTTACCAATTATAGATAAACTATGTGATTGTATGCAATGGTATATAGATCATCATGTTTCTTATACAAAAGAAGGGCAGTATAAACCAGCTCAAGTAACCTGTACACAAATGAAAGAAAAGTTTGGAGGCTTACGCTTCTATACAAATGGACATGATGAAATTATAGAGGGTATGATTAAGATGGCAGAATACTGGTGTGATCATACATGTCAGGACTGTAGTTCTGAAGAAGACCTTGGTATTACATCAGGTTGGGTTAGTGTATTATGTAGAAGCTGTGCAATAGCTAATGGTGATAGAGCCATGGCTAATTGGAAATCTAAAACTTAAAGTTATGAACGGATTAGAGCAGATTGTATATAGTACCGCCACATGTAAAAAGTGTGGTGATGTATTAGTATCAATACACAGGCATGATTATGTTACATGTGGCTGTGATAACCAAACTATGTTAGATGGAGGTACAGCTTACCAACGTTATGGTGGTGTTGATCTTGATCTAGTAGACAGATCTGGTACTGTTTATCTAACAGACGGTTTTGAAAAATGTAGAACAGCTCCAATATGGGGATCATACGGTATAAACGGTGATGAACCACGTAAATGGATGTCTGTATCAGAAATGAATGATGAGCATTTAGAAGCTGTCATTACAAAATTTGGAGATAGGATAGAAAAGTGGATGCTCACACTTATGTTACAAGAAGTAGAAAAAAGAGCTGAAGAATTAAATAACTCAATAAACTAAAAACATGGAACTAGAAAATATAATGGAAGAGTCAGTAAAAGTTATGGAAAATGATTTTTACAGTAAGAAGTTTTACTTCTCATACAGTAGTTTAAATAAACTATTATGGAACCCTGTAGTATTTCACAGTATGTATATACTTGGAATTAAAGAAGAAAGAGTAGACCAGCATCTGGTTCAAGGTAAGATTATACATGCACTTCTTTTAGAAGCAGAAAAGTTTAATGACCAGTTTATTGTTAGCCCAGGTAAATTACCGGGGGATGGCGTAAGAGCAGTAGTAGATAGAGTTTTTAACCACTTTAAAGAACTTTCTTTAAGCGGTGATACAAGAACTAATCTAGAACATTTTGATGGAGCTATACTTGATGTTATGAAAGATATGAATTACTTTCAAGCATTAAAGACAGACCAGCAACGTCTAGATAAAATTATATCTCCAGAAACTATAAACTATTGGGATTTCCTAAAAACTAAAGGTAATAAGACACTTATAGATCAAGAAACATTTGATTTCTGTAAGTCAGCGGTAGAGCTTGTTAAAGCTGATCAAAGTGTATGTAAACTTATAGGGTGTAATACAACTCAGTTTGACAATATAGAAGTTCATAATGAAATTCTTCTACAAGCTGAATCTACAACTAAACCTTTTGGTATTAAAGGAATAATTGATAACTTAGTAATCAATCATGATGAGAAAGTTATTTATATCAATGATGTTAAGACCACAAGCAAAGAGCTTAAAGACTTTCCTGAAACAATTGAGTTCTATTCTTACTGGTTACAAGCTGTAATGTATTGCAGTTTAGTAGCTAATACTTATAAGGAACTAATTGAAATAAATGGTTATGAGTTAAAGTTTAACTTTGTAGTTATAGATAAAATGTTCCAGACATATGCATTTGCTGTCTCAGAACCAACTTTAAAAGTTTGGCTAAATAGACTAAATGATACTATGGATAAAGCAGAGTGGCACTATGTGAATAAAAGATATGATCTTCCGTACGATTTTGCTACAGGATCAGTAACTTTGTAAACAAATAGTAGAAATGATAGAGAGCTTATATACTAAATACTTCCAAAAGTCTAGATCCTTTTTATTCCCTGCATTGGGAATAAAGAGGACTAGTAACTTTACACCTACAGGTGTCTACTTATCAATAGATGAGTGCATTGCACCTGAAGATGTGAAACTAATATGTAGTTACAAAAATGAAGATTCTGAAGGCTTTAAAAAGTTTGAAGCTCAGATGTTATTAAGTAACCCCTTATTTAGTCATATTATCAATATAGAAGGATATAATCTATATGTGTTTGATTTCGAAATATATCAAGCAGATTGGTTTAACTTTCTATTAGGTAAGTATTCTAAGCTCTCACCTGTACTTAAAAGGGCCATAAAAACATACTACGGAGACAACTCCAGTGAGTATAAGTACATAGAAACATACTTATTTCCAGAAAAGTATTTTGACGTCTACGCTAAAATACTAGATGTATCAGCAACTACCCTTAAAGAATTAGGTGAACTTTGTGATCCTTGTGACTTAGAAAAAGAAACTTTAAAAATTCCAGTAGTAGATTTGGATATGTTAAAGAAAACAGTGTAATTTTGTACTATAAAAAACAAACAATGAATAAATCAATGATTCTTATCACTGGAACATGGGCAAATGGTAAAACATTTAAGATGATTCCAGCTACACCAGACAGTCCTTACAACGAGGCCATTTTTGATCCTGAAGCTAAAGTGTTAGCTCTTATTGGTAAAGAGAAAAAACAGTCTTTACACATGTTAGCTAAGCTTAATGACTTTGGAGATCCACAAACAATGAAGATTGGTAAAAGATCTAATGGTAAAGACTACGCAGAAGAGCGTAAGACTATTGAGACTTACTATGAATACTACGTAGAGTCACCAGACGAGATTAAAAATATTATAAATATGCTAGCTTTAAACGCTGATAGTTTTGATTACAATCAATATCTAGAAGTTAAACCTAAAGCAGCAGAAAAACCAAGTAGTATTATTTCTGTTTAATTTGTTTTTTTTAGAGTTTAAGACGACCATTAAGAGGCAGTTATTCCATCTGCCTTTTTTTGGCTTCTTATTTTAGGGGGGACAGCTTAACTGAACAAGAACTATATGAGCGAAAAACAAATGACCCATTGGGTTATGGACTATGAAACACTTACTAATTGTTTCATAGCAGTATTCCAACACTATAAGGATGACTCTGTCAAACATCTATTTGTTATACACAAAGACAGAAATGATCTCCCTAAGTTTATAGCATTTTTAAACACATGTGTAGCTCAGAAGCAGTATCATATATCTTATAACGGTATAGCTTTTGATGCTCAGATTAGCCAAACTATATTAGATAACCAGAAAAGGCTGCTACAGCTTAGCACTGATGCTGTTATCAAATATATCTATGACTATGCACAGAAGATTATAACCACCTCAGATAGAGGAGAATTTCCAGACTACCCTTTATACAAACTTAAGATCCGGCAAATAGATCTATTTAAGATGAATCACTGGGACAATCGTGCCAAGATGAGCTCTCTTAAGTGGATACAGTATAGCATGGATTGGGAGAATGTAGAAGAAATGCCTCACCTGCATCATGAGCCTGTAGAAACTGCAGAAGAATTAGAGATGATTATACAATATTGTCATAATGATGTTCTTAGTACAAGACAAATACTTGAGCATTCTAAAGAACAGATACAGTTACGACAAACTCTTACTAAAGAATATAATATTGATTTGTATTCTGCATCAGAGCCCCGTATATCTAAAGAATTATTCATTCACTTCTTACATCAGAAGCTTGGGATATCTAAGTCTGAGCTTAAGCAGCTACGCTCTCCAAGAGATTATATAATCTTAGCAGAGTGTGTACTTCCTTATATCAAGTTTCAAACGCCAGAGTTCCAAAAAGTATTAGACTACATCCGTACTAAAGTGATTACATCTACTAAAGATGGATTTAAGTTTAGTATGAACTATAAAGGTGTTAAAACCGACTATGGCTTAGGTGGTTTACATGGGGCCAAAGATCCTGGTGTATATGAAGCTAAACCAGGATGGACTATTATGACATCAGATGTTACTAGTTACTATCCTAATCTAGCTATCAAAAATAAGTTTCACCCTGAGCACCTACCACAGAAAGAGTTTGGTGACTTGTATGAGTGGTTCTTTGAAGAGCGTAAGAAGATCCCTAAGACTGATCCTAAAAACTATGTATATAAGATTATTCTTAACAGTACATATGGTTTAACAGGTGACCAGAATAGCTTCCTATACGATCCTAAGATGACTATGCAGATTACTATCAACGGTCAGCTCAGCTTAAGTATGCTTTATGAGATGATCTGTGAGCAGATACCTGAAGCTGTACCTCTTATGCAAAACACTGATGGGCTTGAGACACTAATACCTAACGATAAAGTGGATAAATACCACGAAATATGTCGTAAATGGGAGATTATGACTCAGCTAAATCTAGAGCATGATGAATACAGTAAGCTTATTATAGCAGACGTTAATAATTACATGGCTGTATATAAAAACGGTAAGACTAAATGTAAAGGTAAGTTTGAGTGGGAAGAATTAGAAAAGAAAAAAGTATCTATTCTCCATAAAAACAAAAGCTTTCTAGTAGTACCTAAAGCTGTATATGCATACTTTACCAAAGGTGTAATGCCTGAAGACTTTCTAGCACAAGATAATAATATTTTTAACTACTGTGCTGGAGTAAAAGCTAAAGGTGGATGGGTATTTGAAGAGCGTAGCGTAAAAGATAGCACTCTTCATGTAAACAAACTACAGAAAATTATAAGATACTTTATTTCTAACAAGGGATCTAAACTTGTTAAATGTAACAAGGACGGTAGAGAAATACAGACTGAAGCAGGACAATGGCTGCAGACTGTAATCAATAAGATAGATCCAAATAAACCATTTACAGAGTATGATATAAACAAGTCATACTACTTAGATGAGATCTATAAACAAATACAACAAATAGAAAAGGTCTCACAGAGATCATCAACACAACTTTCACTCTTTTAAACCCCACAATAATGCCAATTAAAACAACGTTCGTAACAGAACAACACATCAGAAATACAGCTCTTCCTACACATGGTAAGACGTATACAGTAATTCCTCACGGATATGTAATTGATCAAGCTAAGCAAGAACTAGCTTCTGCAGGTTTAGAAATTACAAGATCACTATATAAATGTAGTTTAGACGGTCAGATAGCACAAGGTATCTATCATCTAAATTCAGCTGCAGATAAAGATATGGGTATGATGTTTGCCTGGAGCAACTCATACAATAAAATGATGAAGTTTAAGTGTGCTATTGGAGCACAAGTATTCATATGCATGAACGGTGTAGTATCTGGAGATCTAGGTAATTACAAACGTAAGCATACCGGTACAGCTTTAGCAGACGTAACATCATCTATACAGTTTCAGATAGCTAATGCTACACACTACTACAATAATCTTATTGCAGATAAAGAAATGCTTAAACAAGTTATTCTTTCTAAAAGAGACCAGAGTAGTATAATTGGCCAGCTGTACGCTGATAAAGAAATACTCACATTAACTCAGTTAGCACAAGTTAAAAGAGAAATGGGTACCCCTTCTCACGTTTATAACGCAGATGTTAATTCAGCGTGGAGCTTATATAATCATATAACTCTAGCTCTAAAAGAATCTCATCCATTAACGTTCTTAAACGATCATCAAGAAGTACACACTTTCTTTGTTAATGAATTTGGACAACTACAGTCATATGCTATTCCTGATATAGATCCAGATGATACTGATGAATCAGAAGAAGAATCTGATTTTGAATTAGTAGATCAAACAGAAGACAGCTTTGGTGTAACTTTTATGTAATTTATAAACAAGCAGGAGGAAGTAAAACCTCCTGCTTTTATTACTTAAACTAAAAAAAAAAATGAAATGAATTACTATCATTTAAACGAAGATAAAACAGTTACTAGACTACCTGAAGGGGAATATCCTAAACTAGGTGAATTTAATGAATCAGCTAAACATGTAGGTAACACCTTTATAGGTGAACAAAGAATATCTACAGTGTTTTTACATTTTGATCACGGCCTAAACTTTGGCAGTCCCTTGGAATCTTTTACTCCTGTACTATTTGAGTCTATGATTTTTGGTGGAGAACATAATGAATATCAGCGTAGATACTGCACTTATGACGAAGCTTTAGAAGGACATAATAACTTAGTTAAAGCTTTAGAAGAGGAAAGACATCCTGACTTTTACTTTAACGATTAAAACCCAAGAACATGATTATAGGAATCAACGGATATGCCGGCAGTGGGAAAGACACTGTCGGTACTATAATTCAGTATTTACAAGCTGATACTAATATTCCTCTAAAAGGAGTATTAAATAAAACACCACATCATATATGGTGGTTAGAAGAAAGATCTGGTTGGGAAATTAAGAAGTGGGCAGGTAAACTTAAAGACATAGCTTCTTTACTTACAGGTATTCCTGTAGAAAGTTTTGAAGACCAAGAGTTTAAAACAACTCTTCTAGGCCCTGAATGGGGTACAGTTACATCTAATCCTTTAAATTCTATACCAGTATTTGCAGACATAGAGTTTAATAATTTAATATCTGTAAGAGAATTCTTACAAAGATTAGGCACTGATGCAATTAGAGATGGACTACATACTAATGCATGGGTAAATGCACTTATGGCCGGATATACTCCTACACAAGTACAATGGGCTGATGGTCCAATAGGTGGTTATAAAGATGGCCCTATGCCTAACTGGATTATTACAGATACACGTTTTCCTAATGAAGCTCAAGCTATCAAAGATAAAGGTGGATTAGTAATCCGTGTAGATAGACCAGGTGTTAAACCTGTCAATGATCATCCTAGTGAAACAGGACTAGATGATTGGAAGTTTGATTATAAAATAGCTAATGTATCTGATCTTAAAGCTCTTAGTCTAACAGTAAAGATGATTTTAGAAAAAGAAAATATATTATGAGAATACTACACATCAGTGATACCCACGGGTTTCACAGTAGATTTCCAGATGAAAAGTTCAAAGATATTGATGTAGTGATCCATAGCGGTGACTGTAGTAACTACAAAGATACTTATAGAAACGCTATAGAAGTAGCTGACTTTATAGAATGGTATAAGAATGTACCCGTAAAATATAAAATATATGTAGCAGGTAATCATGATACATCTATAGAAAGAAAAAGAATTACCAAACAAGACTTTGAAGTCAACGGTATCATCTACTTGGAAGATAGCTTTGTAAATATAAACGGAGTTAAGTTCTATGGTACACCTATAACACCTACGTTTGGTGAATGGGCATTCATGAAAGCTAGAGATAAGACCCATCGTGTATGGGAAGCTATACCAGAAGACACTGGAGTCTTAATAGTTCATGGTCCCCCTAAAGGTATACGAGATCTATCTTTTGATAGAGATGGTAAGCTAGAATTCTGTGGAGATTACTCACTTCTAAAGAGATGTATATCTCTCCAAAACACACTAAAATTTGTATGTTTTGGACACATTCACAACATGGATGGAGTTTATAACCAAGGAATATCTACTTTCTCAATGACACCAACTGTCTTTTCTAACGCAGCTTGTGTAGACGATGGTAGATTTGACAGAGGATTAACTTCTTTTGGAAATATTCTAGAACTTTAATAACTTTATTATGAAACTAATTGTAAAAGAAGGGAGCTATGAAGCAGACACTTTATGGCAACTTATTATACAAGTGCTAAAACATAGATTCTGGCACTTGAAAACTCACGGTAAATGGATGGATTAACTATTAATTTATTTAACTATGAAAGAACATTGTGTATCATGCGGTGTTGAAACCGCATATGACATATCCACTCATATAGATATGAGAAACGGATATATAGAGGGATTAGGGCAACTATGTGTTAGATGTTATAACAGCACTAAAGAACGTAATCACATTATTGTACCTGAATCTGTTATTATTATGACTCCCAATAACAGTGAATTAGGAAGTAAAGTTAGAGAACTATACTATGAAACAAAAGACTAGTTTAGCAGAAGACCTTATAAACCAAATGTTCATCATAGCCGGCCATAAAGTTAGCTATGATGATATTATTGGTAGAAAAGATGACTGGTATTGTCAATGGACAATGACAAATGAGCAGCGTAAAGAATGGATAGATTGGGGCGTAGCGTATATCCGTAAGAAAAAACGTTGGAGTAAAAAGTTAGCCGAAAGAGAAATGGCTTTCTTAGATTTATATTGTGGACTTAAAAATGTTTAAAATGAAAAAATATATAACAGCAGCATTAAGCTTTGGAACAATTGCTTTATTATTCTATACTATGTTCGACTTAAGAGAACAAGTAAAACAAGTAGATGTATTAGAAAAACAGTTAGACAGCGTCAGCGTATTAAAAGACAGCCTGTATGAAGTAAACTTTCAATCTCAAGTGCAAAATGGTAGATATGAATTAGGTATAAATTATCTAGAGTCGGTTAATCCAAAAGCAGCTGACCAACTTAAGACTTATATAGGTCATGAAACAGAGTAAATGGAAATGGGATGTAATATTTGTATGGCTTGTTATAGCTGCTACAAGCTTTACTCTATGGTACAATATTATTAACTGGTTAAAAAGATAATAAACTCTATTTATATATTGCCAAATATGTTAAAAAAATAGAGATTTGGCTAGTTAAAACAAATAACCTATGGACAAGCATGATTTAGAATGGTATAAAGAAAGGATAGGAAAAAAGGTTTATAGAACCGCATCAACTTGTCCTTGTGAGGTATGTAAAAAAGTAGAAGATGTTGGTTTGTATATAGCTGATGAACTACACGCTAACTACCTCTATGATTGCCAAAATGATTTAGACCTTTATTATTTTGATGAAAAACCAAACCAAAACAAATAAAATATGAAAGTAAGCTTTGATTTTGACGGTACGTTAGAGTTTGAAGATGTTCAGAATTATGCAGCTGAACTTTTAAAACGAGGCGTAGAAGTATGGGTAGTTACCACAAGGTGGGATGAGAACCATAAGCATAAGTATCCTATGAATGCCACCCTAGATGATTTATGGGAAGTAGTAGACAGATTAGGTATACCTAGACATAGAGTAAGATTTACTTGTATGGAATGGAAAGCCACATATTTAAAAGGGACCAACTTTGTGTGGCATCTTGATGATAATGATCAAGAGTTTACACAATGTAAAAGAACAGAAGGTTGTGCTGTACCTATGATTGATGTAATGGGTAATGGCTGGAAAGAAAAATGTGAAAGACTACTAAATAATAATACAGAAAAACACTAATTAAAAAATGAGAAGAAACATCTTTGAGGCTAGAGCAAACATCCTGCCCTATGAGTATCCACAGCTATTAGCATATAAAGATGCTATCCGTCACTCCTACTGGATTGATACAGAGTATAATTTTACTACTGATATTGATGACTTT
>Ga0208599_1000141_pt1 | contig 21165 bp, 60 predicted proteins | sample LakMenEpi17Aug12_FD_150706 | JGI IMG/M metagenome (GOLD analysis project Ga0208599, IMG submission 150706) | Freshwater microbial communities from Lake Mendota, WI - 17AUG2012 deep hole epilimnion (SPAdes) | ecosystem: Environmental > Aquatic > Freshwater > Lake > Epilimnion/Euphotic zone ... | reverse complement strand
ATTACGAACATAGCATTTTATGCTATAACAAAGATCAGATGGATAACAAACTAGATTTTGTAATTTGTGTAGTAATGTGTCGCTCATCCAATATCTCCACGGTCTTTCTTTTTTTTGTTTGTTTCTCCAACTTTCCCAATCTTCTAAAGATAGAGCAAATGGTTTCCTTTCTCCCCTAATCCAATCTGCAATTTTAGAGCAACTCCAGTATTTGATTCGGCTTCTTATCATTATTTCATTCCTTCTCTGCTTCCATTATAATATCTATATTCCATCCTATTGGAGCAAAATATTCTGAACCGGAAACTCTAAGATTACCACTAGTATTAGGATATATTTTTGGTTTTTGATGTAAACTTGTGATACTTATAATTTGTTCATGGCCGTCTGGTCTAGTAACTTTAATCTTGTGATTATAAGTTTCACAACCAACGAAACACGCAAACAAACACACTATTAGTAGTAATCTACTCTTGAATTTTATTGCCGATATCATAGCATAACCATTTTCGGGATCATTACTATAAACTCCTTCGTATTCATTATCCCACCAAGACGGTGATACATCTGGAAGTTCTTTATCCAATTTTTGGTCCTCCCCAATAATCTTTGTCAATTTTTAAATCTGGATTTATGAGATATCCATTTGGATAATGTCTTTTATAGTATCCTTCTTCGAGTCTATCTTGTTATTTATAATCTGTTGACATTTCTTCACTATGCCATTGTTTAACTGTTTTTAATGCTTCGTTTAAAGTATCAAAACAATGATTTCTAGACGAACCAAGAACATAACTATATATCGAGACTCCAGTAATTTTACATTCACATTCTTTATCGCTCCAATAATCTCCAAACTCTAAACTTATATTACCTTCAACACTTTTACAATGACCATCAGAGTGTTGAAAATAGTGGTCGTATGCTTCTTTAAGAAGTTTGCGTATTTGTATTAATTTATCGTGATCAGTTTTGTTCATTTAGATTTCTCAAAGTATCAGTAATAGTAAATAAAGTATCAGATGAGAACTCAGTTTCTATTGGCACAAAAACCCATTCGTCTTTTAAAATAAAATATCCATATTCACATTTGTAAACTTTGTCGCTCAAAGTAAAAACATGGGGACCATTACATTGATATGGACTAACACAATTAGGACAAACCATAAAATGATAATACCCATTCTTTTAGATCTTGTTTTGGTTGCCAGTTTAATTTAACTTTTGCTAATGAAATATCTGCTAATGTTATTTTAGGTTCTATTCTAGTTTCATTGTATTGTTTTTCAGCGTTAAGCCAATTAGCAATAGTGTTTATACTATAACTTTTTCCATTACCAATATTTAGAATACTATTATTAGCATAATTATTAAGAGATAATATATTGGCATTAGCAACATCTTTTACATAAACAAAATCTCTTTCTTGATTACCATCATTACAAATATTTAGTGGTTGATTATTCTTTAATGATCTATAAAAATGACTCAATACACTAACATAAGAGCCAGTAGAGGTCATTCTTTCGCCATAAACATTAAAGTATCTTAGTATCACATAATTTATATTGTATAGTTTATTATACAGATAAATATACTCTTCGCCTATATATTTTTGTAGAGCATATGGACTAATTGGTTTAATATTTTCTTTTTCGTTGGTTGGAAAATGTTCGCAGTTTCCATATACTGATGATGAACTACTATAAATAATTTTAGTAACATTATTTTGTCTCATACACTCTAAAATTTTAATAGTGGTATCAACATTACTGTTATTTGATTCATACGGATAGTCTATCGAAAATTGAACATTTGGTAAAGCAGCACAGTGAAATACAGCATTGACTTCTTTAAAGTATTGTGATAGATCTTTGATCGGAGTTAATGATAGATCAATATTAATATAAGAACAAGACGCATTAATATTTTCTAATGATCCAGTTGATAGATTATCTAGTACAATAACTTCGTGACCATTCTGTATTAATTGGTCAACTATATGACTTCCTATAAATCCGGCCCCACCAGTTACTAAATATTTCATATAAACTCTAACTCCACTTGACCATCTTTTAAAGTCAAATAAGAACAATCTTTTTCTGTCCAGCATCCACTATTAGTATACCACACAGAATGGCTTTTGTCAATGATCGGATGATGAGTATGCCCTAAACATACAATGTCAACGCCTTTTGATACTGCATATTTGCGAGAACTACTAATCATATTTTCTGTGCATCTTAAATAGATTTTGGATCTATTCTTTATAAGTTTAGGTAGGAATCTTTTATCGAATCTTTGGATTGTTCTATATAAATAATCTGCTATCTTTGTGGTTTTAGGATATTTGTATATAAAATCATCAAATTTATCACCATGTAAACATAATACTATTTTATTTCCACTCACAAAAGAGTATTCGTCTTTAAAATCTACTCCTATTAAGTGAGAAATAATCTCAGAATCGCCATCGTGATTTCCTCTTATCCAAACTATTTCCGTATTTTTGCTCAATGTTCTAAGCAAAGATAGTATATTCCAATGATTCTTTTTTAGTCTGCGAAAATCTAAATTATCAAACAGATCGCCATTGATAATCAATCTATTTGTTTTAGAATCTATCAACTCTAAAAAATCATATAGTTTTTTACTTTCGCAAACATCACTACCCAAGTGAATGTCGCTAATTATAATAGCATCATTCATACAGTGTATAAACAAACAATCCAACAGAAAATACTATAAATGCTATCATTATTGTTGTATACATAAAATTATCCTTTAGTTTCGATTAACTGATCATATTCTTTCAGTTGTGGGAGTTTAAACTTATCATAACCAATAAAAACTTGGCTAGTAATAACCCCCATCCCGGTAATGAGAGTTATAACTAGACCAACTATAAATATAGTAAAGTTACTCATTTGACAAGGTTTCCTAAACTAAGAATACTAGGAACCCAAAGTCCAACGAAAATGGCCTGATCCCTATTAACATCACCATCTCCAAGAAACCATAAAGTTACGCTAAAAACAAAACTAGCAAACGCAGCAACCACAAAATAGCCACAACTCTTCATATAATTAACCTTTCTTTAAAAAGTATTTCTAATTTCTCTCAGTATTTTTCGTGCCAACGCGGCACCACCAACTATCCTACCTTCATTATAGTCATCAAGACCATAACCAACAGTTGATTCTCTATCTTTTTGATCTTGTATAGCCTCTAAACAAAGTTTTTCTACTATACTTTTAAGTTCATAATATTGTTTGTTAATCATAAATTAATATTGAATTCAAATGTAGCCTTCATCATTTGCTCCAAAATGTTTCATAACTCCATCACGAACAACAAATACTTTTACTTTACCACTAGACCTAATATAATCACGCCCACCATCAATCATATTACCATTATCGAAACTCTTATAATCATGACGATGAACGCTATATTCTAGATTTCCCTCATCATTTTCTACCATACCGAAAGTTAAATTTTCTACTCCATCAGCATTGGCTATATATGGTTTATCATTACGAAACAATATTGCAAAATATTTATTACCAAATTCTGGATGTGGAGTTTCTCTGTAAAATACATCAGCAATTGCATTATTAAATTCTGTAGTGCAAACGTGTTTGATTGGTACTCCGTCTTTCTCAGAATACAGTTCGCAAACTTTCTCAGTATTGGTTATAGGGCAGTGTTTGATCATTAGAATAGTTTTCCAAGAAGTTCTTTGATTGTGTGGGTAATGTTCACGCCATTAACAATTAGTTCTTTATGTGTATCCCCGTAGCGATTACTGGCTATTTCGTAGCACCAATTTATAGCATACTCTTGATCCTTTGTCAAGCGAATTCTTTGTGGTTCATCTTTTTTGTTTTGTAGATAATCTGGTGGCGGCAGTATCATGATTTATTCCTACAATTATCGCACAATGTACTTATCCATCCACCTTTATTTGGTTTGCCACTATTACCACAAGCCTCACACACTTTATAACTATATTCTTCTGCCATGTCTATAATACCCTCAACATAATCGTCGCCGCCACTAAAATATATGCGAAGCCCACCAAACTTTTCCTTTATCTGATCAAATTTAACAGGAACGTAGTCTAAATCTGATTGATCATTTTCTTTATTATTCTCATTTCTAATCCTTACTCTGTCTGCTATATTATTCTCATGCTGGAAGATTCTCCAACAAACAGAAGATAATAGTTCATACCAGCCATTATTACATTCTATGCCCCAACACATACATGATTCCATACAAGATTTGCTCGTATTGGAAAATAGTTGTGGATATTTTTCAAATAGGGTATTTTGTAATTCTTGATCCATAGTCTCAAACCTTGTTAGAACTGTGTATAATATCTAATTTTGACTTGTTAACTAGTCTAGCAAAATAACTTCCACAAATTCTTTTCTTAACAAGTTGATCTTCTTCAAATTCACAATATAGGTTTATTCTATACTTATCGTCATAAACATTTACGATCTTGTTACCAATATAGTTTTTAGGCTTAGAGATTTGCTTAAACAATAATCCTTCTACTTGAAGTTCCATTAGTCTTTCTCCACATTGGTCATTAAAACAAACTTTGTTACTTTAGTTTTTTCGTCTGTGAGAAAATAAGTGTCACAATAATTTAGTTCATCATTTGCGGCATCATAAACTTTTACTTCTCCCTGCCAATCAAAAGTTCCATGCTTACTAATACTATTTGCTTGTTCGTGCAAAAAATTGTATAGTTCTAACCAAGTCATCTTGCTCTCCTATTTGCTCTATGTAAAATACGGATTGTTTCTTTTGCATTAGATGGAACCATAACTAAACTAGGCGCTGTTTTATGTCCCCAGTCCATGAAACCTACTGCTTTACTTTCAACACTACATTCCTTACAAATAATTTTTCGTCCAGTTTCCACAAGAAACTCGTAGCGATCAATCCCAACATCAGTTTTGCAATAAATACAATTCATAGTAACCTCAATTATACCAAAAGGTTTGAACGTGTCAAGGACGAATAAAAAATATCTTCAGAGTTGTTGGTAAAATAATCTTCATTCGTACTATAAAAAATGTTGTACAGTTCAAGGGCATCGAGAATTTTTTGACAATTCTGACATGGCTTGCTCAGTAATATTCTTCCTTCTCTATTAATCCTAAGAACAACAATCTTCCAATTAGTATCAATGGAATTATAGCGATCCAACAATTTAGAAATAAGATGACTTTCAGCATGAGGAAACGGATACTCCTTATAGGTGGATATATTAAATCTTTCGCCCATTCTAAATGCTTTTGCACTAAATCGTATGGGATTATTTCCTGCAAATGCTATCATCTTGTTGTTATCAAAAGCCGCAGCATAATGATAACAACGTATAAGAGGATGAGGTTGCCAACTCTTATATGCTCTTTTGATTGTTTTGTCCAATATCTTCATAAGTGTTTCCAAAACGGTAGCGATCCATGCTACCATTGTAGCATATACTACTTATCGGGTCAAGAGCAAGACCGTCTTTAGTTTTTTTTGTCTACCGGCTTATAAATGCTATCATTATCTGGTCTAATATAGATATCATTACTCATAGAAATATCATAATGATCTATTTCGGTAGAGTCTAAAGGAGGCATCGGTATCTTACTAACACTTTTATGTATCGGTGTTTCTAGATTTAGTTTAAGTCTTGTTGGTTCTGGAGTTTTCATTTTATTTGCTCGCTAACAAATAAAGTCCTATATTACTAAAAGAATACCCCAAATATGCTATAAACATACCAATATTTCCTCTGTATAATTGCTCAAGGCTAACATACAAATATACACAACCAGTAAAAGCAATTAACCATGCACTCATACTAATATTCCTTTACATATTTGTTCGTATTTCTCTATTGCTAAATCTTTCGCTTTTAACTCCATATCTAGATCAAAATCTAATCCATAAGTTTCAAATGGGATTTCAGCATAATCAGCATGGGCGCGTGGATTATTTCCTGGTCTACTTTCACTATAATGAAAAAGTGGACGAGTTTGCCAAGTATCATAACACATATTAATTGCTTCAACTTCTGTGGTATTATTTGGATGACACTTATGATGCAAATAGTCGAAACAAATTGGTATGCGGGTTATCGGATGAAAAATATCGACTAATTCACGAACACTCCAGCAATTTAGTTTGTCGTCATTTTCGATAGTCATTCGTTTTTGACAATTTTCATCAAGACGTTTGAAATTTTCATAAAATCTATGACTAATTTCTTCGCGTGTTCCGTTGTTATTATGAACATGAAGATTCATGGCAGCATTTGTATTGGCCGGCAAACCAATCCTATCAAAAAAACTGCTATAAAAGTTTAATTCAACAATGGTTTTCTCAATAACTTTGGGAGTTAAACTAGATAAACTATTAAATTCGCTTGGATGACAAGTTACGCGAACAGTAGAATTGGATATTGTTGATTGTATATTATCAAATTCATCTTGAATTTCATCATGATTAGGCAAATCTTCTAAACTAACATTAGCCTCATCATAAGTTATGAGAGGAAAAATATCGCTACTAACACGATACACATAGTTATTTTCTGCACAAAATTTAATGGTTTCGTTTGTTACCATCAGATTATTTTGAATTCTTTCGCCTAGAATTTTTAGGGCTTCTTCTCTTGGAAGCGAAGAAAAACGCTTGTATGTCATAGTCTGATGACTAAGACCTTGCTCTTTAAGTTTAAGACTAATACAACACAAACCAAATCTGATCATAATGACTCCTTTGATAGCATCTTACCACAGTATCGGCATTTGTCAAGAGTATTCTTGAATAATTCGATCCTGACGGTAAGTTTCCAAATTGTCCAAATTTAGGTAGAATTTATAATCATTTTTAAAAGTAGTACTCATAATATCAACAGCATTTGTTGCGCATATTGGCAAATTTGGTTTCTTTCTAAAACGACGATTAAAATGGTAGTGCCATAAGTAAAGATTTGCTGCTTGAATATATTTTTTTGGGTCAAAATTCTCTATACAGTTTTGTATTGCAAAATTTAAACTCATCATTTCACAATCATGTTCAAGTAGAATTATGTCATGAAAACTTTGATCTAATTCTTCTTCAGTAGCAGAAACTTCACTATCTTCAAACCAATCAATTAAAACACCGTATGTATTGTCAATACTATCCCATAGTTGTCTCTTATTTTTCCATTGTAAATAGTGACAATATTCATGTATCATGGTTTCAAAACCAAAAGGATGATCTAATGACACAACAAATTCTTTATTTTCATCATCAGCATCAAACCATCCGCTCCATCCATTTATATCTACACATCTATTTAGATGGACAGAAAATCCATCGTTTAATAAATCATGAACAATCTTATTTATCAACTCTGTTCTGGTCATGAATTGTTAAGGTTTATTGCAGAATATACGTTTAGAATGTTGTGGGTAAAAGCAAATTTAGCATTAAATTGATTTCTAGCATCGTGTTCATCGCTTGCTTGAAAAGTATCATGCAAAATTAGGGTCTGCTTATAACTATCAGTTTTCTCATAGCCTTGACCTGTTACTAAATATTCTTCTAGCATCATATACTCCATTCATTATTTGAGCCACCGCAAGCATCTCCTATATTTGGAAATTGCTCGCAAAATATCTTCTTACACTGTTTTGCTATTTCTATGTGTTCTTTTTGAGTACCATTTTTTTCTCTCAGAGAAATATAGGTTATCCAAGAACGTAAATTACCATTCATATACAATCTAGTTGGTGTAGCCAGAGGTAAAATAAATCTTGCACACTCTTTTGCTATTCCATCTTGTATCATACCATCATATAAAGCCTTGCTTTTCGCAAAGTGTTCTCTGATTTTAGTATTCCACTTTGATCTTATTTTATCTGATATATCGTCTATACTATTTTGTCTATTTTTATTATCCTGACGACGCAATTCAAATAGTGGAATTTCTTCAGATAATAGTGTTGTATCAGCATATCTTTGACTAAATTCTTGAAAATTAAAACTTCTATGACGTAAAATTTGAGCCGCTAATCCTCTTGTTGTGTTTATTTCTAGAGTTAATTGAGCCATTTCAAATATTGACCAATGTTTATGATCAATACAATATTTTAGTAATTTAGTATAGTTATCGTTATCTTGACCTTTTGGATTAGATACTCTAGCACAATATGATATGATTTTTTCTGCGTCTGGTGTTACGCTAACTAATTTCACATTCATAATTTTTCCTCTTTACTATGCCACCATTTAATGGTTTTTTCCCACATTGGTTTGAAAAAATATACAGCAATATATGCTACTATTCCATTAATAGCGGCACCTATTATGGATGCTAATGTTACTGATAATGATTGTTTTTTAATGTCCTGTTTATCAGTTTCCATAATCAGACAATGAAAAGGTTGGATCTTCTTTATTTAGTTGATATGCTGCTTGATAGTCAACAAATTTATTATCTGTTATATGGTTATATATATCTTTTGCTAATTTACTGACACTTATAGACAAACCAGTAGCAGTAGGATCATTATCCTTTGACCAATAATAGTCATAACTATTGTCTTCATCTTTGGTTTTTTCCCTAAATGTAGTATATCCTTTTTCTTTAGCCCAAGATCGTACTTGTGTCCATAACATAATTACTTTTTACACTTTCCTCCAGAGCATTTTGGTTTACTAGAAAATCCATTAGCATATCCTTGAAGATATGCTTTTTGTATTTTTTCTACTATGCTATGATCGTGCAAATCTAAAAGTTCATTTTTCCTTGTTGTTGCCCAAACCATAAATGCCTTTTCTTCATCGCATAAATCATCAAAATTAGTATATAATAAAGAATATGGATAAGATTCTACAAACAAACCAGTATTAACACAAACTGCTATATGCTCATTATTCTTTGAATCTGTAATTATTTGATTAATTACCAGTTCTTCTCTGAAGATATTGTATACGATATCTCCGATATTTAGTGTTAAGAATTCTTTGAGTAGCATAAAACACCACTACTTGACTGTGCCGTCACTATTAAAGTAATTTCTGAGTGTTGACAATTTGGAATCAGCATCATCCAACATATCTGTATACTTTTTAATTTCTTCCAATATATCAGAATGTTCACCTATTCCAACACTCTTATTAAGGTAAAGATCAAGAGTAGCAATTGATTCTGTAATCTTAGAAATATAGTGTTGTTCCAATGCGCTATAAAATCTATTCATTGTTATGTCCTATTCTTAGTAGTAAATTTTGATCTGTATTAGTTATTTCTTTTAATGAACAAACTAGAAGATATTGAGATAGATCAATATTCTGTTGAGAAAAATGATTTATCAAACCTTGTATATGATTACATATATAGTTACAATCCATCTGTTTGTCTAGTTTTATACTAACTTGTGTTTTAAGCACAAAAATATCCTATTAAAAATGCTAAACATATGATAATATAATCTATAGGTTGTAATACATTGTAATATAATTCGACTATATTAGTTATCAATTCTCTTAATACTCTCAATAGTGTATTTCCTAATTTGTGGAGAAGGTTGTCCAGAATACGGCCAGAGTTCTTTATTAGAATCATCTGTCCACGGCTTAACTCTTATGTCTATTCTATTAAGAATATCGTTTATGGCAAAATCTTCATCATGAATTTCGCCACTAATTAGAAAAGTCGCTTTGGTTTTAAATTTCATACTAGATTATTCTTCACCATACACACTACAACATCGTGAGCAGTATTTGGAACATTATTGCCACCCATATAATAACTCTCAACTATATGTTGAACAGACATCGGATACATTTTGTATGTTTTATAGTATTTGGACTTATACTCATTCTTAATATAAAACCCTACATTTTGTTTAAATTTTAGTATTTGTTTGCGAAGTTTATTCATGGTACTGTGTTGCAAAATTGGGGGAATGTTTGTAGGAATCGAGTTTAAAACATTGACACATTGTGTCTAACATTTTTTCAGCATGAAGTTCAAGCATAACTTTTATACCACAGATAACATTTGAGATATTATCTCTTGACATATCATGCTCTAATATTCCTTCGTTCAAAGCATCTAACTGTTGAACAAAAGAATGTAATGTCGATATTTCGTCCTCTAAATTAAATCTATCTTTCATACTTTGGTCTTTCTTGAAGTTAAATGCTTGAGAATAGACAAATACTTTTCTGCATCAACTTTGTTATCAAATTCTGTCACAATTTTTGCACCATCGCTCTTTGGTAAGAGAATTGGTTCATTATTCTTAGTGACAACAAATTTACCATTCTTTTCAATAACACCAAAATTAACCATAGATTCTTCCTTTAGGGTGAAATAACACAGTTACTAACAAATATTATACCGCGTGAACGCGGCGGGTCAATAGGCTTATCAAACTTATTAATATTTGAAACTACCCAACCATATTTCTTTTTATTTTCATTCCAGTCACAAAATTCGTCTCCTTCTTCAACTTTATGTCTGTTATAGTCATCTATCCAAGATTGTTTATCTGGATATTCAAAACTATGACTAAAAGTAATAGTTCCTATAATTTGAGACTTAAATCTACCATATTTACCCGGCGTTTCAATAAGTGCCAATTCAACACCTTCGTACTTTACTGGAAGCGGATACGAGCGTGTCTCAACACTTTTGTCGCCATTTATTAAAAGACGCGACCAAGGAATCTGTACATTTAAACCAGAAAGTATGGTCATGTTTTTTAGTATCATTTCGATTCTGTTTTTGTTTCCAGAAAATTACTGATAAAATTTACAAGACCGTTGAGTTCCTCTTTTGTCATTTTAACTCTTATAATATCCCAACTAATCACATTGCTTAACTCTAAAGTAATATCAAAGTCATTATTATATTCGATATCGAATCGGTTAACATCTGTCTTAAAAAAGTCTTTTGTAACTAACATAATATCTCCAAGTTGGAACTCTTACGATTCCTCATCATATCACAGTATCGACCAAAAGTCAAGAGCGTCTTTAACTATTTTGAACTACGAGGATGACCTTTGGGCAATAAATCATTGTCCTGTTTATAGTTAGGATTAGATGGCCTGCCATTTCTTAAAAGATAAAGAAATGCTTTGATTCTTGCTATCCCCCAACCATGACGACTCATATTAGGATGATGAGTATTTGAAAATGCTCCTGCCCCCCTTCTATATACTGTTTTAACCATAGCAAGAGTAACTTTACTTCCTTTGTTTTTCTTGTTATGTTCTGTGACTAAATTTTTTAGTTGATCCTCAACCTCTTTGCTAAAATCTATGTTAGGATTTGGTTTTTTAGCACTACCGGGAGGATTCTTTTTTGAGCCTTTCTTCTGATCTTTTTTTGGAGCCGGAGTTTTTCTTGGATCATTTGGTCCGGGTTTTCCATATTGTAATGCTTCTGTGGTTTCGCTTTTACTATGTTGACAATGCTGACGACAACTAAAGCCGGGAACTTGATTTGGCTTGCCACAATTACAATAACTCATATCTTTACTAGATACATAGTTTTGTATTGCTTCTAGATATTTATTGGTTCGCATATTAATTCTCCTTATGGTTAATATACCCCAATTTTACCAATGGTGTATCACATTGGCTATAATAAAAGCACAAGTTATGAAATTAACCAAGATAATACTTAATTTGATCCAAAAAGCGGTCCATGCTTCGATTTGGGTTAAAATAGGAATATCTGGTGCATCATAGTCATCTTTTCCTACTCGATGATCTATTGCTCTGGCTAATATAAGAAGTTTTCTATGCATTAATTAATAATAGTATGTAATTTACAATTGCAAATATTCCTAACATTGATAATGCAAATATACACATTATGTTGATTACTATGTTTGAATAAACATGAATATAATAATAGTCACTTATAGCCCTATCCGCCTCAGTTTTGCTATAAAGTTTGTTCGCCAGATTATCATACATCTCTTGTTTTGTTATTTGTTCTGACCAATATTGTTTGGCGGCATTATATAGTTCAATATCGGTATCTATATTTCTATATTCGTAGTCCATAGCAAAAACCTCCATGATTTCTTGCCGCCACAAGAATAATAGTTTAAGAACAAGCCTTTACATATCGTAAATACATTTCTGCATCTTCTATAGAATCAAATGTTGGTACAAATTCGGTTCCATCGCTTTTTGGTAATTTTAATAGTTGTTCATTCTTATATACTACAACATTACCATCTTCTACTGATATTCTATATTTCATTGTGTAACCTCAATATGCCACTTATTTCCATGAAGTTCCGCAACAACTCCCATATTTAGTTTAACAAGTTCGGACACAATTTCGGCCAATCGCTGAGTTTCATTTAGGTAAAGATAAATCATGCTGTTTTCTCCAAAATTTTTGTATCTCTAAGATTATGTTCGCCTTCTCTTATCAAGGGCAACCAATAGTATTGGTAAATATCATTCCATGATGGTAGTTCATAAAAAGGATATCCTTCATTTGCACACTGACCGTTACGCTCATAAACATCATAAAAATCTACCTTGCGATTATTATAGTTTGTCATATCACTATAACAAGCATAAACATCGTATGTTCCATATGAAACACTAGAATCAAATATATAAGTGGCTACTAATTCATTCATTGTTATTCTCTTTAATCCATTGTTCAAAACAGTTAACTGCCTGAGTATTGTTATCAAAAGTCCACAAGGTGGTAAATCTATGCAAACCAACTTCTCTAATTATTTCGCTGGCCCAAACCATTTCATTACCTTGAGGCTTGCCCAGTAAATCTGTCCAAGTTTTTTGAGTTACCATTATTTATTCTCCACAAAACTATTATCAAAACTCTGGAAAAGACCGTCAACTTGATCAGCAGTCCAAGCATAATTAGGACTATTATCTTCATAGTGTTTCAGATGTTCGCTCAAACATTCAAGAGCATCCAAAATCATTTCCATATCGTGTTTTTCAATGTAATAGTTCATATCAGCCTCCAAGGTATACGTCTAAGCATACCACAGTATCGGCACTTGTCAAGACAGACTTTAATTTATTGCGTCATCTGACTATTTTTTCTACACTAATTTTCATATTGGTATGCTGTGTAGGAATTAAACAATTTGGATCATTAGTTACAGCATTAACAGCCTGCCATTCATTGTTAACATCAACTATTTCGTATTCGTATTCTGTTGTAATGATTACTTTATAATTAGGCATTTAATCACTTAACCTTAATATCTATGGTATGAGTCTCAGGAACCCCAAATCCATTCTTACAAGTAAACTTTAGAGTCACGGTATTACCACTTACTTTTGTGCTAAACTCATGAAAAACAAGAGTATCTGGATAGTTCACCATTTTACGCACCATATCCTTAGCCTTCAGAATCTTATCAACATCATTTGCCACAACAATATTCGGATTGACTAGAATATCACCAATAAATAGAACGCCAAGACTAAGAACAAAAATCTTCATAAACTTTTTCATAATTTTCTCCTATTAAAGATTTATCTATTACATTCAAATAATATCTGCTGTCATAAAATCCATATCCAGATTGAGTTCATCCCAATCCTTCTGTGTAACATTTCCCACTACCAAATAGTTATCATCTTTGGAATAGTCTTGATGTTTGTCGTACTTAATATAAAAAGGATCAGATTGTACTGATTTCATTTGATTCAAATCGACCACTAACTCTTGAGCCTCTTTATGACCAATAACATTACTAAAACACTGAATAAGATTCATTTCTTTTCTCCAATACTTTCGTAGATAAAATCGGCCAACGCCTTTAGTTCAAACTCATTAGCGTTAGGGTAAACATAACCCTTTGTTGGAGCCATAACAATATTGTACGGTTTTCCTGTAAAACTCTTTTGATAATCATCATTCTTATTAATAAAGAACTTAAACTGATTAGCATTAAAGACTGTACCAGTTGTCATTTATTTTTCCTCAATAGTTTCTTCTAGGAGACTAATTGCCGTTTCTAAAAATAAATCATAATCGGCCAACCCCATAGACTCATCATCAATAGTATTATCCCAACTAACAATAAAGTTTCGGATTCTATCTTTGAGTTCACTAGTCATTTCTTTTCCCCAATAGTATCATAAATAAAATCGGCTAATCCCTTTAGTTGTTCTATGCTACAATCATGAGTAAAAACGGTGGTCATAGTTTGATTGTTATGAATAGAAAAAAATATTCCTTTGGATGTATTTTTGATAAAAATATTCATATTCTGATTTTCATCAAAATAGTGATGTCCAGACTTTATTGTCATTTATTTTCCTCCATCCATTCATAGAAAGCCTTGTTAGCCTCAGATAGACTGCTAAAATAGTCCACTTTCTTAAACTTGTGAGGGCCAACCATTCGTAGAATAAATCGCCCCCAAATTAGTTCATTACCTTCCATTTTACCATATTTTTGGGTATGATGCCCAATAACGTCTGATTGTTTTGATTTCTTTCCCATTTCAACCCTATTTGCCATAATTAAAGAATTGATTATTAGAAACTAGGGGCTTGATTTCCCTTAATCTGTTATGAATAATGGTCAAATTATTACGGTCAACACTAACTTTATCATGTAGAGTTTGACTAATTATACTCTTTAACAGTGCTATTTCTTTATCGGTCAATAATACGTTTCTATACATTTTTTCCCCAATATATTATACTTTCTACCATTACTAGTACTACCAGTATACAACACGGCACAAGGGTTGTCAATAGGGTTTATCGACACTCTGCCATATTGGCCTTTAATCTATTTTTTCACCACGGGCTAACAAAATAAGTGAATTTTAATAAGATTGACCGATTTATTTAGCGTAAAGTGATCAATTATAACCTTATTGTGGTGAATTATGCAGAGAAGAAGAGTTATATTGGGTGTTATTATATGTTTTTGAATATAAACTGATAGAATATTCAACAAAAACCCTTGATACCATCATTAGTACTATGGTTAATATGAATGTTAGGGCTATTTTGTTGTTAAAATATGAAAAAAATTTGATTAGATTCATGAATCACATTCCATACAAGTTCCTAAGATTCTTGTCCAAAAATTACATTTGGGAGGTTTTGTTACGGGCCAACAAGAACAACACTTTTCAGAATTAATAAACTCTTTATTATTTGGACTTAATGCTCGCGTGACCGCCCATGCTATTTCATCTTCTGTTAATAACAAGTCTAGGCATCTATTGTCTTTGATCATGGTAGTATGATATAACATAATGAGTTCCTATTTTGGCTGACTGTTCCCATAATTCCGAATCCATTACTTTAGGTGGGACTATGAAAGAACTATTTATTATAGCCTGACTATGATCGTTGTCAATAAATTTGTTATAAAAATCAACCGGGAAATTTCGACCCTAAATCTTTAGATAGTACAGTTAGTATCTTATAACTGGGCCGGACGGCGCCGGATAGAAAACTTGATTAGTATTTAACCATGGAAATAAGCAGCACCTTTTCTGAACAACTACTGGTTGTGGAACATAGTAGTTATATACATAGTATGGTTGAGGTTGAACTATAATGCTAGGAACATAAACATGAACCGGAACAACTGGTACTATCTGAACCAGTGGAACAACGGGCTGAATATATTGTCCGACTACTACTGTTTGAGCATGAGACAGTGTTGACCAACAAACTATAAAAATAAATGCTAATATAATGTTTCTCATAACTTCCTTTTTTGGCTGACTATGAACAACCAGAACAAATCCGAAGGATTAGGCGAGACTATCACCATATCCAAATATCTTTTCATCACCTACCCTATAGTAAAACCAAGGGAGGTATGGTCAAGCCTGACTACTACTAAAAAAAATTTTGGTCCATAAGAGAGATTGGACCATTGACAATAGAAGAATCTATATTATTATTGGTGCAGACGGCGAAGGTAGTATATAAGAATACTATAATGGGTACTAGTATTAAATAACACTGTACTCTTAGAATCTACAACATTCTGCTTGACATCGCCACCACCATGATATATGATAGTGTAGAAGTCCAGAGACTGGTCAATCCTTCATCACCCACCTATTGACCATTTCTGGATTTCACAAATCAATTACTAATAATCCCGTTGAGTTTTTTAGTCAGATTATCAAAGATTTTATTTGTAGGACCAGTAAGAGCATAATCTTTCTGATAGCTTTTAATAGCATCAATAAGTTTCCATGCTTCATTTTTACTTATTGAAATACTAACAATTTTGTCTTGCATAATATATTCCCTTTTTTGACTGACTATGAGCAACTAACGCAAATCCGAAGGATTAGGCGGAACAATTTCAACATATCCTTGATCATTCATTATGGTGTGATAAAAAGCATTAATCATAAATCCTGCTTTTCTATTTAGATGTTCAACTCCTGCTTTAGAAATAAAGAGTCCGCTAAATACTCCGACTACTAGTATTGTTAGCAGATAAAACATCTCAAAAACTATTCTAATTTTACTGAATTTCATTTGAGATACTTATAATGTATAAGAGTTAATACCGTACTACTTAATCCGGGCACAATCTTATATTTAGCAACGTCCTTAATATCTGCCCAAACATAATCACTGTGTTCAAAATTAAGAACAACTTTATCACTATTTAAATTTGCCACAAAAACAGTTTTAATAGTATCTCTGTAACTAACATCTATGCTCTGAAATAACTTGGGCAAATATACAATCTTAGTTTCTTCATATAGTTCTCTACTAGCAGCATGGGCCAAACTTTCTCCATCTTCTACCATTCCTCCCGGTAAACAATATCGACCCGGCATCCACGGCGAAGTTTCTCCACGCTTTAATAGTAACAATTTATTGTTGTATATAGCAGCAACAGTGGCGTTATTTTGAGAATTATTAGTCATATATTTCTTTCTTGATCTTATTAAACTCATCATAAAACTTTTGTGATACTTCAGCAACATCAAAATCTTTAGAACCACATAGTCTTGAGTTCTCGATAACTGGTTCAGCATAATTACAAACACTCCAACCCAAATTCTTTTCCATAAATTCACTATCCATACTCTCTAATACATCATACAGAGTTTCATCATCATCACAATTAATAGCAAATTTAGTACTATAGGAGATAACATAATTCATTTCTACAAAATATTTAGGCATCTTTAACAATTTCCCTCATATAAATATTAGCAACTTCCAAATAACGATTAACACTTTCCATATGTTTACTATCACCAGTAGATACATATTCCCTGAGACATTCTTTGCTACGATCTAAAACATAATCTAGACTATTATAATAACTTGACATATCTTTCTGCATAATCAAAAGACCTCTATTTTTGACTGACTATGACCAATCTGGCCGAATCCGAAGGATTAGGTGGGACTATGATTGTTGATCTACAGTATACAACATATATACCATAACTATGGCTATAACTAATAGAACTGCCACACCCGTAGTATACCATATGTCCATACTACACGCAACTCCTTGACTCATAAGAACTTAGGATCATTAGAAAACAAAGACCACCGAATTTTGGCTGACTATCAGCATGACCGGCAATCCGGCCGGATAAGGTGGGACATGATAATGAGTCTCAATAAAAGTTTATCTAATAATAGAAATGGTAAAATACATCCTATCATTATAATCATATCTTTATGATATTTTTTCTAAGTCCTTATACCACAACACCTTACGTCTACCCTCCTACAGTATATCGACAAGGTGGCTCCGTGTCTAGAGTTTTTTTGACGTAACCCCTTGAGAATACTAAACTTAGGACGAAATTGGCGGGCCCGCCTCGCCGTAAGTCCTTATCCCACAAGGGTTTACGTCGAATGGCCTAAAAGCAAAAGAGAAAGCCGCCCCCCGTTAGAGGGACGGCCTTCCCGATTCACGATCCACGAAAGGAATCAGACGGCGTTCGCAAACTCCACGGCAGTATTGAGAGCCTTGAGATTGTCAACCCCATTCTGGCCGAACCAGAGCGAGTCGAGGCGATTGCTCACCGTGCGACCCTTACTGTAGTTGAGATATTCGTTGAAACCGTTGTAGGCAGCCCACCACGTTCCACGAACACCCGTAGCACTCTGCTTCGGACCTTCGACGAGAGTGAGAATCTCGTCCATGATATTGCGAGTACGAGTCTTGATATCCTCGTCGGGAGTCTTATCGATCCCGAGAAGCACCTTCACATACTTGCGAACATCATTCTGGTTGAAATCACGACTAGCGAGGAAACGATACTGTTCCGCAGTAGCCTCAAACTGTGCATTGATATTGTCCATGATATCTCGCACGTTATCGAGGTTGCTCTTGCTAGAACGAGTATGACGAATCCTAATGAGAGAACTTTCCTTGCTACTATGAGCAGCCGCGAGAGTATTCACGCAGACCACGCGAATCGGAGTATATCCGACGCGGATCGACGTTGTACCATCGTGGCTATTAGAGAGCAGAATAAACTTGCTCACCTCATCACCCTTGACAATTTCGCAATTGTCGCGGTTGAGTTGAGCCAGCACCCAAACCTTTTCGCCCTCACTGAGCGAGCCGGCCGTATGCAACTGGCACTCGCCAGCATCGAGGAACGGCTGGAACCAGTCGAAAGCGTCCTGATTCTGGAGCGGAGTATAACGCGGGCCGACCACGCCCAGCACTCGATTATCAGTCTTGCGGAAAGTCGCCTTGGCGTTGACTTCCGTTCCTTCAGCCGTAAAAAGCGGCTTAGTGCCAACCTCCCAATCCAGACCAGCGGCCACAATAGCCTCGCTGATGGAGGGGTTTTCGTCCAACTGAGTCCCCTCACCGTGCCAAGGGGTAGCACCAACAAACATCATCTTTTCGACCATAGCAGGCATCGTATCTTCCTTTCGTGTTACTGAATCTTGCCGTTATGCTCTGAGTATACTCTATATATCGGCACTGTCAAGCGGAAACTTTGGGAAAAAATTTGTCGTCGTAAGGCGTTGTCGGATAAGCACTTACGTCGCGGCGGGCCGGGCCGCTTCGCCCTAAGTCCTTTGCGGACAAGTATTTAGGAGCGGCATCCCAAGATCGCGTACGCATAAAGACGATCCGTCGCTATCGTTCTTATATGCACACTCTTGAGGTAGGTAACAGTAAATACCTATACATTTAGAAAAAGGATATTCATTCTTGATAGTACGCTTAATATGCTTAATTGTATTACCAGAACAAATTAAATCGTCTAATATAACATAACGGTGTGGTGCAACTCCTTCTGTAGAGAACTCTGAGTAACATTGTTCTTTGGGTTTCCTTACTACTAATATATGCTTATCCAAAATCTCTGCTACTTGGGGAACTACAATTAGTCCGCTAGTGCCACAAGCAACAATAGTATCAAAATCATGGGGACGTAACTTTCTAACGGCCTCCATAACTATCATATTTCTAAACTGGTGATTTAGAACGATGCTAGTATGGCTAGCACCTTGGATATATTTACCATCACGGGTTTTACGAAAGTCATCAATTTTTGTAGATAAAACATTCATAAAACAAAACCGGGCTTACGATTCGAACGTAATACGGAGAAAGATAGTATAAAGAAAAAAAGAAACTTGTCCCACCAAGTTGACCCGGTTACATAACTACTCGTCGTCTACAATTTCGTTTGCTACATCAAAATAGTAAGTATCGTATTCGCTAGCATAATGGTCATATCCATCTTCGGCATCGTCATAGTCGTCATCGATAGACTCTATGTACAGATCATACAGATCATCAGCATCTTCCGCCATACGATCATACTCATAGTCATAACTCATAACTTTCTCCTTTGGATACTACCATTCTACACCAAACACACACTATCGTCAAGTAGGCCCGCAGGGACATGCACCCCGTTCCATAGATTAAAAGTCTATTGCATCACTACTAATGCTTCGAGCCCATATTATAGTCCCATGGAGAATCGAACTCCAATCTCCGGGATGAAAGCCCGGTATACTAACCGTTATACTATGGGACCACCTCGCAACTCAACGTCAGCCTCCGAAACATACTAAGTAGGGCGTGTACGAGTCGAACGTACCTATGAACACCTTATAAGAGTGTCGGATGCTACCGGCTTACCTTACGCCCCGTGTTGTTCGATCATACCATAGTTATCGTCTGTTGTCAACTGTAATCTTTAAGAAAACGGCTGGAACAGGATTCGAACCTGTGGACGGTTTTAATCGTCACATCTTTAGCAAAGATGCGCATTCGACCACTCTGCCATCCAGCCAAACTGCCCCGGTAGGACTCGAACCTACAACCACTCCGTTAACAGCGGAACGCTCGACCATTGAGCTACAGGGCAATATATACATTATACAACAGAAAAATCACTTGTCAAGACACTGGTATGGTGTACTATATATGGTACACATAAATGGAGATAAATATGAGAAAAAAACGTAGTCCTATCTGGGATATGCCTTTAGAAGATTTTAAAAAAATAGTTTCATCTTCTAACACATTGTCCGATATACTCAAAGTTTTTGGATTGTTACATAAAGGCGGAAATTGTAAAACGCTAAAAAATAGAATTCTCTACGAAAAAATAGACATTAGTCATATTAAACTTGGTAGAGGCTCTAATGCTGGTAGAACATTCAAACAAAAAAAATCTTTAGAAGAAATATTTTCTCTAGGATCTAATACAAAAAGATCTGTACTTAAACGTAAATTAATTAAACATAAAATACTAGAATATAAATGCTATGGATTAAATTGTAAAGTACATGGGAGTTGGCTAGGGAAAGAAATATGCTTACATCTAGAGCACAAAAATGGAATATCTAATGATAACAGAATAGAAAATTTAACTTTGCTGTGCCCTAATTGTCACAGTCAAACTCCTACATATGCTGGTAAAAATGCCCGGAGTGGACTCGAACCACTAACCAGTTGATCCAAAGTCAACTGCTCTACCAGTTAAGCTACCGGGCAAGCCCACAGAGAGAATCGAACTCCCATCCGATGATTACAAATCAACTGTAATAGCCATTATACTATGCGGGCAAAGCCTATATATCATACTCTTGTCGCCACTCTCTGTCAATATCATTTCTTGTGCGACGACGC
>Ga0208599_1000139_pt1 | contig 21508 bp, 20 predicted proteins | sample LakMenEpi17Aug12_FD_150706 | JGI IMG/M metagenome (GOLD analysis project Ga0208599, IMG submission 150706) | Freshwater microbial communities from Lake Mendota, WI - 17AUG2012 deep hole epilimnion (SPAdes) | ecosystem: Environmental > Aquatic > Freshwater > Lake > Epilimnion/Euphotic zone ... | reverse complement strand
AAATCTGAAACGCGGTGCATGGGTTTACCAGAGGCACTCACTAAAATAATATCATCCACAAACGGCTTGTGCAAATCCAAGATGCCACCATGTAAATAATTTTGATTCACATTTCCACCTAAAACTTCATTTGCTTTTTTGATGCCGGCATTTAACTCCTCCACAGAACCAATACAAACTTCTTCGGTGCCGTCCTCTGTACGCCATACTGGAAGCGGTGTTCCCCAATACCTGCTTCGGCTCAAGTTCCAGTCTACCATGTTTTCAAGCCAGTTGCCAAAACGGCCTTCGCCTGTAGATTTAGGTTTCCAATTGATGGTTTTATTGAGTTCCACCATTCGGTCTTTAACGGCCGTTGTTTTTATAAACCAAGCATCCAATGGATAGTATAAAATTGGCTTGTCTGTTCTCCAACAATGCGGATAACTATGTTCGTATTTTTCTACTTTAAACGCTCGGTTTTCTTTTTTGAGTTTCACACATATATCAACGTTCACGTCTACATAGTTAGGATCGTCTTTGTAGTTTTTTACATAGCGGTTACTAAATTCACCAACACCCTCTACAAATTTTCCTGCTCTATCTACAAGTGTTAAAATGCCAATATTATTTTTTTGTCCAACACGGTAATCGTCTGCACCAAAAGCTGGCGAGGTATGTACAATACCTGTTCCATCCTCTGTTGTAACAAAATCACCTAGCAAAATTCTAAAAGGTTTTGCACCCGGTGTTATCTCCTCAATTGCGGCCATACTGCTTGCATCAGTTGGCATCAGTTGTTCATAATGCGCACCTTCAATATCAGTGCCTTTAAAATTTGCCACTATTTTCCAAGGCAATAATTTTTGCTCGGCGTTGTAATTTTCAAAATCTCCATTTTCACCTTCTGTCTTAAAAAGCTTTGATAGCAATGCTTTGGCAAGCACTACATGCACTGGCAAATGGGTATACGGGTTAAATGTTTTAACCAATACGTATTCGATATTAGGCCCAACGGTTAACCCTAAATTAGAAGGAAGTGTCCATGGCGTAGTTGTCCATGCTAAATAATATACTTCGTTATCACCCGCTGCGTCAATTAAAAATTTATTTTTTGCATCGGTGGCTAATGCCTTAAACATCGCAACAGCAGAAGTATCTTTTACATCTTTGTAGGTACCCGGTTGATTTAATTCGTGTGAACTTAAACCGGTTCCTGCAGCTGGTGAATAAGGTTGAATACTTACACTTTCATACAAATATCCTTTTTTGTACAGCTCACTTAAAATCCACCAAAGTGTTTCGATGTAATCATTTTCAAACGTAATATACGGGTCATTTAAATCTACCCAGTAACCCATTTTAGTAGTAATCTCATCCCACTTGTCTTTGTAACGAAGTACGGCTTCTCTACATTTTTGATTGTATTCTTCTACAGATATTTTTTTACCAATATCTTCTTTGGTGATGCCTAATTCTTTTTCAACCCCAAGTTCTACCGGAAGTCCGTGTGTATCCCAGCCACCTTTTCTTTTAACCTGAAAACCCTGCATGGTTTTATACCTACAAACCATGTCTTTTAGAGTTCTAGAAATGACGTGGTGAATACCTGGCATTCCATTAGCACTAGGTGGACCCTCATAAAATACAAAAGGAGTGTTACCTTCACGTAAACGCACACTTTGTTCAAACGCCTCTTCTTCTTTCCATTTAGCTAAAATTGACTGCTCAATGCTAGGCAAATGAAGGCCTTGGAATTCTGGATATTTTACACGCATACCTTTGTGGGTTAATCGGTTCTGTAATGCAATTACAGCCCTGTTTTTAAGGCTGCAAAGGTAATAAATATAAGCAAGGACTTACCTTTACCCTATGAAAATTGCCTTTTTTTCTACCCAACCCTACGACATCACATTTTTCGAGTCTGCAAATCAAGCATTTGGACACGAATTGGTGTTTTTTACACAGGCTTTAGAGCCTACCACCGCAGGTTTAGCGGCGGGGGCCCAGGCAGTGTGCTTGTTTGTTAATGATCAAGCTTCTGAAGCCAGTATAGCGGCGCTCGCAAAGCTAGGTGTTAGCACTATTGCCCTTAGATGCGCTGGATTTAACAATATAGATGTCGAAGCAGCAAAAAAAGCCGGCATCAAAGTTTGTAGAGTAGGTGCCTATTCGCCGGAGGCAGTGGCGGAACATGCAGTTGCACTTTTACTAACCCTCACTAGAAAAACGCATAAAGCGTATAACCGGGTAAGGGAGCAAAATTTTGCACTTACAGGTTTACTCGGATTTAACCTGCATGGCAAAAAAGTAGGTGTGATAGGAACTGGAAATATTGGCCAAGCTTTTTGTAAAATCATGCTTGGTTTTGGATGTGAGGTAACCGCTTTTGATTTAATCGCCAACAAAGAAATGGAGGCGCTAGGTGTTGTTTATGCTCCACTCATAGACGTTTTAGCGTCAGATATTATTTCGTTGCACTGCCCACTTAATGAACAAACAAAACATATTATAAATGCCGAAACACTTGGCTATTGTAAAAAAGGAGTAACCATCATTAATACGGGAAGAGGTGGACTACTAGATACCAAGGCCGTTATTGATACACTCAAAAACGGAACCATTGGAGCCCTTGGTTTAGATGTGTATGAACAGGAAGAAAAATTATTTTTCAAAGACTTGTCAAGTACCATTATTCAGGACGATATCATTCAACGGTTAATGAGTTTTTCAAACGTGCTCATAACGGGTCATCAAGGATTTTTTACCAAAGAAGCCATGGAAAAAATTGCCCACACAACACTTGAAAATATTTCGAACTTAGAAAAGAATTTACCCCTAGCTACCAGCAACAGTATTGTCTGAAGCACTGTCTGAGGAATTACCGGTAGCATTGTCTGAACGGCCTTCTGGCAAAGGATCTACAAAGAATTTATTTTGGAAAATTAGGAGTATAAAAACACCTAAAGAAATGGATGCGTCTGCTACATTAAATACGGGTCTAAAAAATTCAAAACTTTCTCCACCCCATATTGGGAACCAGGTCGGAAAATGTCCATCAGTAATAATGGGAAAATAAAACATGTCCACAACCCTGCCGTGAAAAAGAGATGCATAGCCACCTGACGCCGGAAATAAATGAGCTACATTTTGCGCAAAATAATCGCTCTGCTCAAAAATTAATCCGTAAAATAAACTATCAATTAAATTACCAAGTGCGCCAGCATAAATCATGGCAGCACAAATAATAAAACCTTTGTGCATCCCTTTGCGTAAAAAATCACGAAGTAAAAAACTACCCCAAATAACAGCGCCAAGTCTAAATAAAGTAAGAGCTACTTTTCCAAAATCTCCACCAAATTTCCATCCCCAAGCCATGCCTTCATTTTCTACAAAATGAAGTCTAAACCATGTGCCTAAAACCAAATGCTCTTCACCAATATGATAGTTGAGCTTGATGTAAAATTTTAGTGCCTGGTCTACAAATAAGATGGCAATTATAATTCCAATTAAATGTTTTGCTTTCAATGATGTTGCTTTTTATTAAAGTGGGCCAAAGATAAGATTTACTCTTCTATGTAAATCCTTTTTACACGGGCATTAATGCCACTCATCATTTCATACCTATTCATTCCGGACCAGTTAGCAAGGGTTTCAACAGCAATATGTTCACCAAAAATTTCTACCTCGTCATCTATCGAAATGTCTTTTACGTCCGTTACATCAATCATGGTCATATCCATACAAACCAGCCCCACCACCGGACATAATACCCCTTTTATATACATTTTACCTATGCCATTACTAAATCGTCTGTCATACCCATCGGCATAACCAATACGAACGGTTGCAATTCGGGTATCTTTTTCCATCATCGCTGCACGGTCGTATCCAACCGAGGCACCTGCAGGCACCTGTCTAATTTGCGCAATGGTTGTTTTTAATGAAGCTACTTTTCTAAAGCCATTTGAAGCATTGGCGCTCGTGCCATAAAGCCCAATCCCAACGCGGACCATGTCTAGTGTAGCCGCCGGATGTCTTTGAACGGCATGGGAATTTGCAATATGTTTAATAAATGTATATCCAATTTGCGCCTCTAGACCGCTACAAACCTGTTCAAAAACAGCGAGCTGTTCGCGCGTAAAAGCATCATGCGCTGGCGCATCACTGGCCACCAAATGACTCATTACTGATTTTACAACCATGCGCTTATCAGACACTAATTTTTGAGCTAGTAGCATAGTATCGGCGGGTTCAAAACCCAAACGGTTCATACCCGTATTTATTTTTATATGAATACCATATGCTTCAAGGCCCTGGATATTTAAAAATGATGCAAAGGCCTCGTATATTTCAAATGAATAAATTTCTGGCTCCAAGCCATAAGCCACCATCGCATCAAAGCCAGCCTCGTCAGGATTCATCACCATAATGGGTAAGTGAATGCCAGCTCTGCGTAATTCAACCCCTTCATCTACATAGGCTACCGCTAAATAATCTGTTTTAACAGCAGCGAGCGTTCTTGCAATTTCGGCACTTCCATTACCATATGAAAATGCTTTTACAACCGCCATTAATTTGGTGGATGCTCCAATCGTATGTTGTATTTGTTTTACGTTATGCGCCAGTGCCGTTAAATTAATTTCAAGCACTGTTTCATGCATTTTTTGTTCCAGCCATTTTGCAATGCGCTCAAATTCAAAAACGCGCGCTCCTTTTAATAAAATAAATTCGTTGGAAAAATCTTGTAGCCTGAACTGCTGTAAAAACGAAGTAGTACTATCAAAAAAATAAAGCTGTATAGGGGTATTTGAAAACTCTTTTTGAATGACGGATTGATTCTTTTTTATTTGACCCCCAATTCCAATAAACCGCTTGATTCCAAGGGTTGCAGCGTGCTTCGCAACATTCGCATAAAGGTTTTTGGAAGCTTCACCCGTTTCTGCAAAATCAGATACAATGATACTAGAATCCTTACCATCAGCCTGTGCTTTTAAATAAAAAACAGCCACAACAAAAGAATCAAAATCTAAATTGTAACTATCATTAATAAAAGCACAGCCATTCATTCCTTTTTTTAGTTGCATGCGCATGTCTACCGGCGTTAACTGCTTTATGCCGTTAGCAATAAATGAAAAGCTTTTACCAAGTGCTAGTAGTGTAAGCATACAAAGCATGGCATTATCTATAGAGGCCTTATCTGTAAAGGGCAGCTGTATCACATGCGTTTGGCCCGCCACCAACAAATGTAGTTCGGTAAAATTTCGGGTATTGATTTCACTTGCAATAACAAGGGTTGCCGGCGCTGTTCTACTCCAAGAATAAAATGTAATAGGACGGTTAAAAATAGAAGCATCTGCTTCAATATCAACACCCTCATTTAGTACATCTTTACCATAAATAATTGTATCAACGGTTTCAAACAGCCTTAGCTTTTCTTGAATTTTTTGCTGCATGCCACTAAACCCTTCGGCATGTGCATGACCCATATGCGTTAACACCCCAATGGTAGGTTTGATAACAGGTGCAATGTGCTCCATTTCATGGGTGGTAGAAATACCTGCTTCAAAAATGGCCAGCTCATGGGTTGCGTTCATTTTCCATACACTAAGTGGAACGCCAATTTGAGAATTATAACTTCGTGGACTTCTAACAATATGATAAGAAGGACTCAGTAGTTGATACAACCATTCTTTAACAACGGTTTTACCGTTACTACCCGTAATTCCAATTACAGGAATATTAAAATGACTGCGGTGGTGGGCTGCAATTTTTTGTAGTGCGGTGAGACAGTTGGCTACTTCAAAAAAAACTGCACCTGAGCAATAGGTCTTCCATTTTAAAAGATCCATTTGTTTGTTCACTACAAAACAACGAACACCCTGATCGTATAAGTTTTCTATAAATTCATGCCCATCTCTTCGAGGACCAGGAAGTGCAAAAAATAAGGTTTGCGTCGGAAATACAAGTTTTCTACTATCCGTCAAAAGCTGCTCAATTAAGATCCCTTCTGCATCAGTAACAGATTGGTCAAGTATTTGTGCAATATCTTTTGCCGTGTATTTCATGAAGGTAAATTAAGACATAGACCCGTCTGTAATGTCTTTTGGTGTTCCTTTCTTTTTATGTGAAATAGAATATAGAATGGATCCGCCAATACAAACTACGATAAACAATAGCGATAAAACAACCTGTGTATTTTTATCCATCCACTGGTTTAAATAATGTTCGCCAAGCATTTTTACACCAATAAAAACTAGCACAATGGCAATGCCTTGTTGTAAATAATCAAATTTAGAAACAGCGCCTCTTAGTAAAAAAAACAAGGATCTAAGACCTAGTACCGCAAAAATATTAGAGGTATAAATAACCAACTTGTCGGTAGAAATGCCCATCACTGCAGGTATGGAATCAAGTGCAAATACGAGGTCAATAACAGCTAGCAATGCCACAACAACAAAGAGCGTGGTATACTGTGGTTTACCGTTTACACGAATAACATATTTACCATTACCATCGGTGCCTGAAAGTGGTAGGTATTTTTTTAGAAAACGGTAGATCGCCGTGTCGTGCGGATCAAACTCTTCAGATTCATTAGAGGTAAACATTTTGAATCCGGTATAGAGTAAGAAAATGCCAAAAATATAGAGTAGCCAGTGAAACTGTTCTACCAGCGCTACGCCAACGGTTATAAATAGTACCCTAAACACAATGGCCATCAAAATGCCCACCAGTAGTACACGCGGATAATACTTTTCATTTACTTTAAAAGCATTGAAGATTAAGATAAATACAAAAATATTATCGACACTTAAACTCCACTCCATCAAATAAGCACTAAGATATTCCAGCCCTGTTTTTTGCCCTTCCTCTACCCAAACAAATACAAAAAAACCAATAGCGAGTGCCACCCAAAATAAGGTTTGAAGTAGCGCCTGCTTGATTGTTATGGTTTTATCTTTTTTACTAAGTAGCCCAAGATCAAGTATAAGCGCAAGTACAAGTACTATTGCAAAAATGAAATAAACCAACTGATGTGATGCGGTCATAAATATCCGTTATAAGTATTTTTTCTTGCGCCAAAATGAAACAAGAAGGCCAATGAGAAGTAAAAGTAAAATAGGTCCGGCGATAGTTACCATTTGCCAGATTGTTTTTTGATCCGCTACTTTTTGTTTATCGAGTAATCTCAGCACTACTACTTTATTTCTAGATTCAAAAAGTCCGTTATCGTTTACTAAATAATCGATGGCATTAAGTAAAAAAGTTTTATTTGCAAATTGAAATGCCTCAAATGGTAGTTCTCCCATAGGAAGTGGACCCGTTGTTTTTGTAACCGCATTTGTTACAATATCTGCGTCAGAAACTACAATTTGCTTGGTTTCTTTAACACCTTTGCGTAAAAAAGGAAGTCCTGTAAAACGCTGCACCGAATCCATCACAGTAGTAGCCAAATTATTAGCAAATAAAGACGAAAATTGCCCTTCGAGTAAAACAGCTACTGGAATATGACTTTTTGTAAACGTATATAAATCTGCTTCAGACTGCACACTGTTTAAAGACACCATGGCAGGCGAAGCTATACTGCGGGAGCTGGTATCAGTGGCCAGTAAAATTGTTTTTTTAATGCCTGGGGCTTTAACGGTATCAATACTGGATGGAAAAATAGGCAGCACCCGGTCCATATTTTTTGTAATCGGATTGTCGGAAGGGGTTGTTAAAAAAGGATAGTAAGGCCAAGGAATACGCTGCATGGTTGGTGACCCGTCCGGATTTTTACCTACCACAATTGGGAGTTTAGCGCAGTTTAAATCCTGCACCAAATCACCATTAATACGTACGCCGTATTTAAATAAAAGCGGATCGATATTTAACCCTCTATCATAAGCTGTATAACCGGCTTGTGTGCGCATTAAACTATCTAATTCGGCGTGTAGTTTATCTACAAACCAGATTACTTTTCCGCCATTTAAAACGTACTGATCAATTTTCAATTGGTCTTCTTCGGTAAAAGGTATTGTAGGTTTTACTATGAGTAACAAATCGATATTAGCAGCACTGGGGTAACCTGCTTTTAAATCAAAAATGCCTAGGTTATAATCGTTTCTGAGTGTTTCTGCTAAATCACTCACCGTTAAATCGGTGGGCTCGCCATTACCTACTAAATAGGCAACAGTTGGATAACTCACTTTGGTAGCTTTATCAATAGCGGCCGCAAATTTATATTCGAGTAATGCTTCTGCTGCATTGCGTGTAGCTTCTTTGTCTTCTTTAGGTTCTACCGCTTCTATAACATTATAACTAGAAAATATTTTTTTACTGCTTCTTAAATCAACCACTACTGGCGCGCGGTTACCATAACGCACAATGGCAGCTGGCACAATAAGTTGTGATGTTGATTTTTCGATACCCTCGTTGATAGCTGTTCTTTCAAATACCACACCAAGCGCAGCAAGGCTATCATATAATTTAACTTTTGCAGCTTCATCTTTAATACCACTACCTGGTTCCACAAATGAAACCTGCACCGAACTTGCAGCGTAAGACGCAAATGTTTCTAAAATTTCGGCAGTAGCAATATTTAATTTTTTATAATCGGCAGGTAAATCCCCAGTTAAAAAAACTTCGACAGTTATGGCGCTATCCAGTTTTTTATCCAATAATTTTTTTGTGGCTTCACTAAGGCTATAACGCTTTTCGGCAGTGAGGTCTAGACTTCCATGCAACCAAGCGTTAGAAGCATAAATAACGCCAACCAGTAAGCATCCAATAATAATATTTGAATATTTTTGAAACATACTTTAGATGCAGTTAGCGCTTAATAATATTTTGCTTGGTGATAAACAAACAACTAAATGTGACAGCTAAAAAATAAATGACATCATCTATTCTAACAACACCTCTACTAATACTTTTGTAATGGAATTTGAGTCCCAACACTTCTATAAAGTACCCTAATTTTCCTTCAAAAAAAGAAAGCTTACTCACTGCTTCGAAACCTGCAAATAGTAAGTAGCAAATAAATGCAGCGCCAATAAAAGCAACAACGGTATTATTTGTATAACTACTTACACAAATACCGATAGCTACAAATACGCCAGCTAATAAAAATAATCCCAAATACGAACCGGCAGTAGCACCCATATCAATACCACCCACTACAGATAGCGACTCTACGGCAACACCATATAGTAAAGTTGGCAGGAGTAAACAAAGTACAACGAGCAGCGCACCAACGTATTTTCCATACACGAGTACCGCAGGACGAATAGGGAGTGTTTTAAGTAATTCAAAAGTGCCCGACTTATATTCTTCGGAAAAACTGCGCATGGTAATGGTGGGTACCATAAAAATGAGTAGCCATGGAGCAATATTAAAAAAACCGGCAAGGGTTGCATAACCCATATCCAAAATACTGGTGTCAGGAAAAACAAATAAAATAAGGCCTGTGAGAAGTAAAAAAAGGCAGAGTGCCAGGTAGCCTGTTAGGCTTGTAAAAAACTGCTTCCACTCTTTGAGGCTAATATTTAGCATGGCCCAAAACTAATTGTTCTTAGCCAATCTTTAAAAGTAAAAAGTTAAATTATACAGAAAAGCTTTCCCCACAGCCACAACTGCGGCTCGCATTGGGGTTATTGAAATAAAAACCTTTGCCATTGAGGCCATCGGAAAAATCAAGCTCTGTATTAACGAGGTATAAAAAGCTTTTGAGGTCGGTTACTACCTTAACCCCATTGTCTTCAAAAACTTGATCCATGGGTTTTACCTCGTTGTCAAAATCAAGTTTGTAACTAAGACCAGAGCATCCACCACCAACGACACCTACACGCAAAAAATAACTACTATCGCCAGTAATGCCAGCATCCTCCATCAGTTGTAAAACCTTGGACTTCGCCTTTTCGCTAACATAGATTGTATTTTCGGTAGCTACCATTTGGAAATGAATGCTCGGTTAAATATGATTAGTGAACGCCTTTTTCTTCAAACTGTAATGCTTCTAAACCGTTTTTAGTGCGGTAGTCATTGATAGCTGCTTTAATAGCATCTTCAGCTAATACAGAACAGTGAATTTTTACTGGCGGTAAATTTAATTCTTCTACTAGATCCATGTTGTCAATAGCAACAGCTTGATCTACAGTTTTACCTTTTAACCACTCGGTTGCAAGTGATGAAGAAGCAATAGCAGAGCCACATCCAAAGGTTTTGAATTTAGCATCGGTAATTACACCTGAAGCGTCGTCTACTTCAATTTGTAAGCGCATAACGTCGCCACATTCTGGAGCACCAACTAAACCGGTACCTACATTCTTTTTTGCTTTATCTAAAGTTCCTACGTTTTTAGGATTGCTATAATGATCAATAACTTTTTCTGAGTATGCCATATTTTTATTTTGAAAGGGTAAAAATAATAATTTTATAAATTAATGGTGCGCCCATTCGATAGAATCTAAATCGATACCTTCTTTGAACATTTCCCAAAGTGGGCTCATTTCACGAAGTTTTAAAACCGTATCGGTAACAGCTTTAATGGTATAATCAATTTGTTCATCGGTGGTAAAACGTCCAAGTCCAAAACGAAGTGAACTGTGTGCTAAATCATCTCCTAAACCTAACGCTTTTAATACATAGCTAGGCTCTAGTGATGCAGAAGTACAAGCAGAACCAGAAGAAAGTGCAATGGTTTTATTAAAGCCCATCATTAAGCCTTCTCCTTCTACATATTTGAAAGAAATATTTGCAACGTGTGGTAAACGGTGCTCGGTGCTACCATTTACATATGATTCATCTATTTGCGTTAAAGCCGCTTCTAGCTTATCTCTTAGCTTGCTTAAGCGTTCAGCGTCTGCAGCCATTTCTAGTCTTGCAAGTTCACATGCTTTACCAAATCCAACAATACCTGGAACGTTTAAAGTACCGCTACGCATACCTCTTTCGTGTCCGCCACCGTCCATTTGGGCAGTAACTTTAACACGTGGATTTTTACGACGAACATAAAGTGCACCAATTCCTTTAGGACCATACATTTTATGCGCCGTAAATGCCATAATATCGATACCGTCTTCGTTTACGTCTACTGGAATTTTACCTACTGCTTGCACCGCATCAGAGAAAAATAATACACCATGCTTTTTAGCAATAGTGCTAATTTCTTTTACCGGTTGCACCACACCAATTTCGTTGTTGGCGTACATGATGGCAATTAAAATAGTGGTAGGCTTAATAGCTGCTTCTAATGCTGTTAGGTCAATTAAACCATTAGCAGCCACTGGAAGGTAAGTTACCTCACCACCTAAGTGCTCAATATGTTTACAGGTATCTAAAACCGCTTTATGCTCGGTAGTACAAGTAATGATATGATTTCCTTTGCTGGCATACATTTCGTAAACACCCTTGATACCAAGGTTGTCACCCTCTGTAGCGCCCGATGTAAAGATGATTTCTTTAGGGTCGGCACCAATCAATTTAGCTACTTGCTCACGTGCATAATCTACTGCTTCTTCTGCCTCCCATCCAAACGGGTGGTTACGGCTTGCTGCATTACCAAAATGCTCGGTAAAATAAGGAATCATCGCCTCTAAAACCCTTGGATCCATTGGGGTTGTGGCGTTATTATCTAAGTAAATAGGTAACTTCAACATAATATTCTGAAATTTGCTTGTCTTATAAACACGAAAGTACTGCAATAGGTTTATAATTGCGGGTCAAAAGGGGGTCAAAACCTCATTTTTTCTCAATTCGTAAAAGCAAAAAACGGCTTGTCATGAAAAAAATCGAACATATTGGTATCGCGGTCAAAAATTTTGAAGTTTCCGTGCCATTATACGAGAAAATATTAAACACAATTTGCTACAAACAGGAGCTCGTGGCTTCTGAAAAAGTAAATACTGCCTTTTTTAAAGTGGGCGACAGTAAAATTGAACTGGTATGTTCCACTGATCCTGAAGGGGTTATCGCTAGATACATCGACAAAAAGGGGGAAGGCATCCATCATATTGCCTACGAAGTGGAGGATATTTACGCTGAAATGGCCCGAATGCAAGGGGAGGGCTTTACCCTACTCCAAGAAGCGCCCAAAAGAGGAGCCGATAATAAATGGGTTTGCTTTTTACACCCTAAAGATTCTGGGGGTGTGCTAGTAGAATTATGCCAAGAAATTATTGAAGCGAAATAGTGTCTTCATGTAATGGCGCAAAAAAACAGCGCGCTTACAGTGCTAATTTTTCTACGGCTACCTGCGCCGCTACTTGACTCGCATCTTTTTTATTGTAGCCCTTTCCTAACGCAATCACTTCGCCGTCGATGGTAACATGAATGGTAAAAAGTCTGCGGGTTCCTTCCATCTTTTCTTCTACGAGTTCAAAGTCTAATAGTTTGCCGTTTTTGCTAGCCCAGCCTATTAATTTATTTTTCAAATTAATATCGATCTGTTCTAAATCGTCCACAAACATGTGTGGTATCACAATTTGTTTGAGTACCCAGGCCTGCGTTTTAATATATCCTTGATCGAGGTAAACCGCTCCCACCAAGGCTTCTAGCGTATTACCAAAAATTTGACTTCCTTTTAAAGCGTTGTCAAATTTATTGTACATCGTTAATTTTCGAAGCCCCATTTTTAAGGCAACATCATTGAGTTGTTGCCTGTTTACCATTTTGCTGCGCATCTCTGTTAAAAATCCTTCGCCTTTGTAGGGGTATCTTTTAAATAAATAATCGGCAACAACAGCACTTAACACAGCGTCTCCTAAATATTCTAAACGCTCATTGTTTGCTTCTGCCGTTTCTTTCACAGAACGGTGGCTTAATGCAGTAGAATACAGCAGTAATTTACCTGGTTTAAAACCAAGCACGTTTCTTAATTGCTGATCAAAACTATTTGATGAAGAAGATGAAAAAAGTTGCTTAAAAAATTGCACAACTTAAGCTATAAATTTTTTGACAATCACACAAGCATTGTGTCCACCAAATCCAAACGTATTGCTTAATGCCGCGTTCACCACTCTTTTTTGAGGGGTATTGAATGTGAAATTAAGTCTTGGATCTAGGGTTGGATCGTCTGTAAAATGGTTGATGGTAGGCGGAACAATATCATGAATTACCGATTGGATACATGCAATGGTTTCAATAACACCAGCAGCACCAAGGCAGTGACCTGTCATTGATTTTGTAGCCGAAATATTTAAGTTGTATGCGTGCTCACCAAATACACCTGTAATGGCTTTTGTTTCGGCGCCATCACCAAGCGGTGTTGACGTTCCGTGCGTATTGATATAATCAATTTCCTCGGGCTGCATATCTGCATCTTTTAGTGCAGCGCGCATAACGTTTAATGCGCCAAGTCCTTCTGGGTGTGGAGCCGTTAAATGGTAGGCATCGGCAGTTGCACCACCGCCAGCAATTTCACAATATATTTTGGCACCACGTTTTATAGCGTGGTCATAATCTTCTAAAATAAGGGCACCTGCAGCTTCTCCCATTACAAATCCATCTCTGTCTTTGTCGTAAGGGCGGCTGGCAGTTGCTGGGTCATCGTTGCGCTCACTCATGGCTTTCATGGCGTTAAAACCACCAATACCTGCTTCACCAATTACGGCTTCGGCACCACCGGCAACAACGATATCTGCTTTCCCTAATCTGATGGTGTCTACCGCGCAAACAATACCATTGGTACTAGATGCACAAGCACTCACCACTGCATAGTTAGGACCTCTAAATCCATGACGCATGGAAATTTGTCCGGCAGCAATATCTAAAATCATTTTTGGAATAAAGAAAGGATTGAAACGGGGTGTTCCATCTCCTGCGGCGAAGTTTAATACTTCTTCTTGAAAAGTTACGAGACCACCAATGCCACTTGCAAAAATGACACCTACACGGTCAGGATCTACATTGTCTTTTGTGATACCCGAATCTGCAACAGCTTGATCGCTGGCAACAAGGGCAATTTGTGCAAAACGGTCTAATTTTCTAGCTTCTTTACGATCCATAAATTGGGTAGGATCAAAGCCCTTAATCTCACACGCAAAACGTGTTTTAAATTTAGAAGCGTCAAAAAGAGTAATAGGTGCTGCCCCTGAAACGCCCGCTAATAAATTGTTCCAATAATCATTGAGATTATTACCAATAGGTGTTAGCGTACCAATTCCTGTAACAACAACTCTTTTAAGTGCCATAACTTAAACCTGATTAAGTGATAATCCGCCTTTCAAAGCGGTAAACTTTAAAAAGGCGGATTAAAAAAAAATTATTCCTAAATAGAATGCTTATTTAGCGTGCTCTTCCAAGTAGGCAACAGCTTGGCCAACTGTAGTAATGGTTTCAGCCTGCTCGTCTGGAATAGAAATGTTGAATTCTTTTTCGAATTCCATAATTAATTCAACGGTATCGAGTGAATCTGCACCGAGGTCATTGGTAAAAGAAGCTTCATTTGTAACTTCTGCTTCGTCTACGCCTAATTTGTCAACGATGATTTTCTTAACTCTTGTTGCGATGTCTGACATTGTAAAAGGTTTTGTTTACGGCGCAAAAATATACTTTTTGTTAAATAACCAATCTTTTCGGACATTTTTGTTTCCACAGGCCCGCAGCTCAATTATGCACAAACCTAGAACTAGCGCCTAAAATCATGAAAATCATGCCTATATTGTAGCTAAACCTCACAATATGTCTTTAAAAATAATTGAATTTGGATCTCCTTCATACCAGAAAATGGTTGATTTAAGGTTCCAAATACTGCGTCATCCACTTGGTTTAACCTTTGACCAGGCCGATTTGGACAAAGAAAAGGATGACATTTTAATTGGTTTTTTTGAAGATGATGACTTGGAAGGCTGTTGTATTTTAACCCCAGACAATAAAACGAACATTCGTTTGCGTCAAATGGCAGTGGTTTCTGGACTACAAGGAAAAGGAATTGGACGGGTTATTATGAATTTTGCCGAAAATGTAGCCCGCGATAGAGGCTATAAAGTATTACATATGCATGCCCGAAAATCGGCGGTAGGCTTTTACGAAAAACTAGGCTATGAGATTGTAGGCGATGAATTTGAAGAAGTCACCATCCCCCACTACGAAATGCAAAAAACATTATAAAGTTTAGGCGCCTATTTTTTTATTGAGTAACCCCCTTAGTTCATGACGCATGTCTTCGGTCATGCCTTCTTTTGGGACAATAAAAAAAGATTTGGCGTCAAAATACAAATGAAAGAAATGTGGGCTTTCAAAAAATTTTGAAAACTTTTGCCAGTCCCAGTTAACAGTTCCTCTGTCATTACTAAGGCTCACCTGCATATCGGTAAACAAAATGGTAAAGCTATCTTTAAAAGTGGCTGCTTTTTTATAAATAGAATGTGGCATGATGTACCAAAATGTAACCATCATCACAAGCCACAATACCGAACCCAGTAAAAAAGGTTCTGGCCTAATTTTTTTTGAATAAAATAATGCAGCCGAAACAATCGCAAAAACATTGATCAGTATCACGAGTAATTTAATGGCCCTGTCCTGTACAAAGTGATAACGCACACCTTGGATCACTTTATTTTTCTCGTAACTAAATGAATGCTGCATATTTGGAATAGATTAGGCCAAAAGTAACTAATTTTAATTATGTCAGACACTACCCTTCATAAAATAGCTACTACACTAGGGCTCAGTATTTCAACCGTATCTCGGGCGCTTAAAGGACATCCAGATATTTCGGTGCAAACCAGAAAAAAAGTACTGGCAGCAGCTGCTAAACTAAATTATTCTCCCAATCCAAATACGGTGTACAACGCCATTAGAAGTAGCCATTTCATAGCACTCTTTATACCAGTTACGCCTTCAAACTATTTTCAAAGTTTTTTACATATGGCCAATCAGTTAGCAGAAAACGCAGATTATAGTTTACTGGTTTTGCCACTTACAAACAATACAGTTAGCACTACTGCACAAATAAAATTTTGCAAACAAAATAAAGTACACGGTATTATTATATGCCAAGATCCACTACAAGCCCCCAATCCAAAATTTAAAAAAATAAAAGAGTTGGGCATTCCTGTTATTGTAGTTGGTGGAAGCCTGCCAAGTACAGGGGTGCATTATTTTAAAGAAGATATTGAGCCGGTAGCCACTCTCGTTGCACAAAAAATAGTAGCAAAAAATAAAAAGCAAATTCTAGCCGTTTTTGATGAAAGCACTGCACAAAGAACAGAGCTTATTTTAAACGCTTTTATAGATAAAGTTTCGGCTCACGAAAATAATATTAGTGTGGAGTATGCTTCATCCACCTCAGAAGTATTTTCGCTTTGTAAACGCGCATTAGCACAAAATAAATACGATGCCATTTTTTGTATGAACGATGCACTCATACTGGGCGCCTGGCAGGCTTTACAAGCCTCTCCATCTCCTATAGATTTGTTTGGCATGAGTGAAACTGGGATGCCGAGTCTACTACCACCCACTATTTCCTATGCCTATTATAGTGGCGAGGCAGCTGCCACAGAAACAATTGGGCTGATGCTTAAAATTATGCGAGAAAAAACACCTGCCACCGAAAATAGCCGCAGCATTTCATGGCAAGAGCGTAAAGCCTAATTTTTATTGCAGCATTTGCATTTTTAAACTTCTAAAAGACACTTCATGGCCATGGTCTTGAAGGAGTAGTCGACCTTTTGGCGCCATACCAAAATTAGGCCAGTTGGCATATTTACTTTTTGCCACCAGTGCATAAAAATATTGCTCACCTCTTTTGTATTCGAGCATTTTCCAACCGTTTAAATAATGCGATACGGTTCCGTCTTTTGTTACTTTAACCATACCCCTATTCCATTCGCCAATTTTACGGCGCGCGCGGTTTTCTTTAACAGCAGGTATTAAATCATAAAGCGACCCAAGCGTTCTATTTCCAATCGACCCTAATTTAGCGTCAGGGTGCAGCGCGTCATCGAGTATCTGATATTCTAAACCAATGGCAGAACCCGCATTGTTTTCTTTTTCTGTAACAAAATATTTTACGCCGCTATTAGCACCAGCTGTTATTTTAAAATCAAACTGAAAAATAAATGCATCGTATTCTTTTTCAGATACAATATCGCCACCATTGGTAGCCTCTCCGCCATCCCCTGGCTGTACCGTTAAAATGCCATCCTGTGCTTTCCACCCTTTATCCGGGAAACCTGGCTTGTATGCACCTCTCCATCCGCTTGTCGTTTTACCATCAAATAATAAATGGACCCCTTGCATTTTTTCTTGCTCCGACACATGATTGGGTAGTAGGTTTACCACAAATATGGGCTCGAGTGGTGTAAGTTGCAAATTGCTGGTTTGAATCTTAATATTTCTCCATCTAATTTTTTTATTTGCTTCTTCAGGCTTACCAATAGAGTGTACTTGAAGTGCAATAAATCCAGAAGCTGTTACATCATCCACTAAACTAGCTACCGGTTTTCCATTTAAAAAAGTACGGATGGTATTTCCAATACATTCTATCCGACAAGTATTCCATGCCTGAAATTTAAAGAGCGTTTTAGCTGGCTCGTTATACGACACCGGGTACAACCAATCTCTGCGACTCTCATCATATATGCCGGCTGTCCATGCCCTTGGTGAAGGATCAATTTCGTATTGATATCCATGTACCCTACCATTTAGATAGTCAGGTTTACTTTCACTTCTAAATTGAATACCAGAATTCATCATGTCGTCTAATTTGAATTCTAGTTCTAATATAAAATCACCGTAGTTTTTTTCTGTTACTAAAAAAGAATTAGGCTCTCCTAAAACAGTGGAACCTACAATCTCTCCGTTGATTACATCGTATTTGGCCTTTCCATTTAATGGCTTCCAACCTGTTAAGTCTTTCCCATTAAAAAGTGTGGTCCAATTCCCTCCTTTTTTGGTTTGAGCTACCATGGGTGTTATCAAAAAAGCATATAAAACAGTGGTAAGAATGGCGGATTTAAGTATTTGCATAACAAGGGTTTAGCGTATAATAATGTAATGCCTCAGCTAATTTATAGCTTTAGGCCGAAGGCATCTAATAAAAATTTGCGGTAAATACATGGCCCTAAACAGGGGCAAAAACGGGGCTTGGCCAACAAAAGTGCTAGCTTGTTAAGATATGCCTTTGAAGGTTTCAAAATGTAGGTTACTCATAGTAGATGATGACGAAGTAAATAGGGCTTTACTTCACTTTTTGCTGCAATCTTTTGATTGTATCACCGCAGACGCAATTAATGGTGAAGAGGCCATGAGGCAATTAAACCTGGGTAAAAATATTCCAACCATCATGCTACTTGACCTTAATATGCCCATCATGGATGGATACGCGGTTATTAAGGCTGTTAAAAACAATAAAGAAGCGTACCCATTTACCCGCATCATTGTAGTTAGCGCTTCGAGTTACGAGCATTTTATAAAAAGAGAAGACGCCTCTAGTATTAGTGGGTACATCCAAAAGCCCATCGATAAAAATAAACTACTGGCATTATTAGCAAGCACAGCCACTGAAGTCATTGAACAACAACAATTAAAAGTCAGATAACCATGGGGGATTCTATGAATTTGATACAAGCATTACAACAAGAAAATGATTTTTTTAAGCAACTGCTTTTTAATATCCCAGCGGACATTGCCATTTTTGATACAGACCACAAATATTTATATGTAAACAAACTAGCCCTTTCTAAAGGAGATACGAGGGGTTGGATTATTGGTAAAGATGATTTCGAATATTGCAGCGCATTTAACAAGCCCATGGAACTTGCCATCAATAGGCGGTCTTACTTTACAGAAGCACTAGCAGAAGGTATACAAGTAGAATTTGAAGAAATCAATAAAGACAAAGAAGGCAAGCCCGTTTTTAACCTTCGGAAATTTTTTCCGGTAAGAGATCAAAACGGCAACCATGATTTTGTAATTGGGTATGGTATTAATATTACCAACATCAGAAATCGTGAAAAGCTACAAAAAGAACGTGAAAAAGACTTTAGGCATTTAATTGATGCCATGGAACAACTCGTTGTTGTTTGTACCCACGAAGGGCAGTTAACCTATACCAATCCCATGTGGAAACAAACTTCAGGCTCCGATTCAAAAAATATTTTTGACATCATTAAAAGTAGTGGTAGTCATTTTTTGAAAAATTTTGTTTCTTATGCGGCCACAGAGTCGTATGTCCATCATAACAAAAAAGCCTGGTTACTAAATGCGCACAAAAAGAAAGTGAGACTTAGTTATCATTTCACAAAATTTACCGATTACAATACCAACAAACTACATGTGGCTGTGTTTTTTACCAATATCACTGATATTATAAGAGCAGAGCAGGAACATCAAAAAGCAGAACGTGCAGCCCGCAGACTCAGTCAATTAAAATCAAATTTTATTAACCTGGTTTCTCACGAATTAAGAACGCCATTATCCATTATTTTATCGAGTGCCGAAATTTTGGAAATGCAAGCTGCCAATCAGTTTCAAAAAATACCTGCAACCACTTCAAAATACCTCACAAGAATTATTAGTCAAGTAGATAAAATGACCAAGCTACTCACCGATTTTTTACTCATCAGTAAAATTGAATCGGGCAACCTAGCCCTGCAATTAAGCAGTTGCAATGTGGTATCTATTTTACATAAAGTGGTTGCAGAGTCATTTATGCCCTACAAAGACGGTCGAAATGTAGAGGTAAAAACAAAGGGGGAGCGAAAAGCACAAATAGCTGATAGCAATATGCTACATATGATATTTGAAAATTTACTTTCAAACGCGTGCAAATATTCGTCCGGTAAGCCTGCGCCAAAGGCTCAAATTCGTTTCCAAAAAAACAAATGGACACTACTAATAGTTGATGCTGGTATTGGAATGCCTGAAAAATATAAAAGAGAAATATTTACTGCTTTTGTGAGAGGTAGCAATGTAGGAAATATTGAAGGCACCGGACTTGGCCTGATGCTTGTACACTACCTCGTGCAACAACACTTAGGGCAAATTCACATAAAAAGTAGTATCCATAAAGGAACAGCCATATTAATTAGTTTCCCACTAAATACATTTGAATGAAAAAGATATTAGTTATTGAGGACGAGCAAGACATTAGAGATTCCATTCAAGAAATTGTTGAAATGGCTGGATACGCCGTTACTCCCATTGCAAATGGCGCAGCAGGTATTAAGGCGCTCATGCACAACCCCTTTGATTTAATTATTTGTGATATCATGATGCCCGAAATGGATGGATTTTCATTACTTACTACTTTAAAAAAAGATCCAACTTTTGTTACACCCTTTATTTTTTTAACGGCTAAAGTACAATCTAACGATTTACGAACCGGCATGAATTTAGGGGCCGATGACTACTTGCATAAACCCTTTAAAAGCAAAGATTTACTGAGTGCCATAGAAACCCGACTCTCTAAACATGAAAAATTAAACCAACTACAAAGCCAAAAAGCGGCGATGCTGGAAAAAACCATCGAGCTCATGGTAGGTCACGAATTTAAAACACCCATGAATGGGATTATTAATTTTAACACCCTCATTGCCGAAAATGCAATAAGTATCAATAATGAAAAATTAAAAAGCCTTTGCAGTTACTTACATATTAGTGCCGAAAGGCTAATAAATACCTATGACAAAATAAACACCTATTATACGCTTCAAAAAGCCCTACACTTAAAAGAAATACCGGAAACCGGCGAACCTGATCCGCATCATATTATTGACGTTATCAAAACAGTGATGCTCAAATATGATAGGGTCAAAGATCTAGATTACACGGAGCCAAAACCGCCCTTGTTTTTTTCTAAACTGATTCATACGGCAGCAAAAGAATTAATTGAAAATGCGTGCAAATTTTCGGAAAAAGGGACACCCATTGTAGTTCGTATTTTTGAGGATACCACAGGCAGTAATATAAGTGTCGCCAATACCACAAGGCACACAACTGCAGAAGCACTCAATCAATACCGCCTATTTGAACAGCACCATAGAGATGTGGCAGAGCAACAGGGACTTGGGATTGGCCTTGCCATTACCAAACTTATTGCTAGCATACATAAAGGAAGTATCGCATTCGATGAAGTTGAAAGTGAAACCTCGGTTCGTGAAATTATTGCCCTTTTGCACTTACCTCATAGATAACACCACATGCTTGATTTTTTTACGCTTCCAGGTATACGTAATATGAATTTTTTGATCTGCTGTTTGTATTACATACGGGTAAGAAAATTCGGCACCTACTTCGTTTTCTAATTCAAGCAAGGGCTCCCAATTTTTTCCATCTTTTGAAATAGCCACATTAAGTGGTGACCTACTTGGTGCTTTACAATTGTTGTAAACAAGTAAATGCCGGCCGTCTTGTAATGTAATGGCATCAATACCAGAATTATTATTAATTAAACCTGTTTGCTGCAGGGCTGACCAATTTTTTCCATTGTCAAAACTCCAGGTTTCATTGGCCGTTCCATTTTGACTTCTAGTAAGTGCTTGTAAAATTTGATTACTGTGTCTCAACATTGTAGGCTGTATTCCGGTAATGGGGTTTGCGTCAT
>Ga0208599_1000137_pt1 | contig 21681 bp, 35 predicted proteins | sample LakMenEpi17Aug12_FD_150706 | JGI IMG/M metagenome (GOLD analysis project Ga0208599, IMG submission 150706) | Freshwater microbial communities from Lake Mendota, WI - 17AUG2012 deep hole epilimnion (SPAdes) | ecosystem: Environmental > Aquatic > Freshwater > Lake > Epilimnion/Euphotic zone ... | reverse complement strand
TGCCAGTTAAATAAACATCCTGAGCACCATAAGCAACAAGTTGAAGAAGACCACCACCCATTTATGCTATATTCTTTATACTATAATAGGAGAAAAAAATATATTGAATAAGATATATAAAAGCATATCCGCATTTTTTATTATATATGTTTAAAGATAAAACATCTAAAAAGAGATTTCAAAATGTTGATATAACACGAGATTTATCAACATTGGATGCAATGCATAATAAGATTATTAATAATTATAGTAAAAAAATAATAGATGATAAAAATTATATAGATAAGATAAATAAATTAGAGATAAATTATAAAAATATTAATGATGAAATTATAAAATATAATTTAGATAATTTGAAAAATGATAATATATATTCAAATTTATGGAACAGTAATATTATAATAAAAGAAGAATTAAGATTATTACAAAATGAAATTAATAATATAAATTATTTTGATGAAATTGAATATTATGAAAATACAAGTTCAATTTTATTTAATTATTATGAAATGTTAGAAAAACAATCATTAACAACAAATTCTTCTTCTAATAATAATAAATATAAAAATAAATCAATATTAGAATCATTTAATATAACATTACCAAAAGAAGAAATTAAAATAGAAGAAGATGATAAAATAATTGAAAAAAGCGATTTAGTTGATCAATATTTATCAATAACTAATAAATATTATATTAAAAGAATTGATAATAATTGTGATAATGCCGAAATATGTCATAGATGTAATATCCCATTAATATGTTTACAACAGGATGCAATAATGATTTGTAATAATTGTGGATATCAGGAATTATTATTAGTTGAACAAAATAGACCAATATTAAAACAAAATACTAAAGATACATCTCATTTTAGTTATAAAAGGATTAATCATTTTAGGGAATGGTGTAATCAAGTTCAAGGGAAAGAAAGTACAGATATACCAAATGATATATTTGAAAAGATATTAAATGAAATTAAAAAAGAAAAAATAATAGATACAAAAAGAATAACATATTCAAAGATGAGAGAAATATTAAAGCGACTAAGAATAAATAAATATTATGAACATATTAATTATATAATTAATAGAATTAATGGAATACCAACTCCACAATTTTCAACAGAATTAGAGGATAAATTATGTTCAATGTTTAAAGATATCCAAGGACCATTTTTAAAACATTGTCCAAAAGATCGCAAAAATTTCTTATCATATAGTTATGTTTTATATAAATTTTTTCAAATATTAGGTTTAAATGAATATTTGAAATTTTTTCCACTTTTAAAAAGTAGGGAAAAATTATATGTTCAAGACCAAATATGGAAAAAAATATGTGAAGATTTAAATTATAAAATTATTCCATCACTTTAAGGTCCAAAACCAATAAGACGGAAACCAGCACCAAGACCAACACCTTGACGAGCACCAGCTGCAATTGATGGAGATAGTAAATCAAATAGAGAGAATAAACAAGCAGCAGTTAAGGCAATCATCCAAACTTCGCTCATTTGAAGTTTTTGTTCAGGTAAAACATAAGCGGCAATAGCTACAACAATTGCTTCTATAGCATATTTTAATATACGTATTAAAGCTTCCCAAATATCAAAACTATATGTTGGTTGTTGATTCATATTATACTATTATAATAATATATATTTTTTATTTCAAAATTAATTATAATTTTATAATAACATTATCAATATTATAAATTTAAATCTTTAAAAAAAGAAAATGATATAAGAATTTTTATTTATATTATATATATATAAATGGGAGAAAACTTAGTATCAACAAAAGAAAGAGATTATTTGGATGAAGATAAACCAATTCGAGGACAAAATTATTGTCTTGTTTCATTTTTAAGTCCAGAAAATATTCTTAAAGAAAAAGAAGTTTATTATTTTTCTCGATTTATTGATAAATTTGGAAAAGATATGAAAACACTTTTAGACGGTATTGAAAATAAATATCCGGATTCTGCTGAATTGATTAAAACTATTCGCTCAAATCATGATTATATTTTTAATGCTAATGATCTTGATTCACAATATAAATTTTTCAAGGATAGTTATTCGCACGAAATTGAAACAGATTTTCATAAGGAAAATGATTTTAAAACTTCTATGAGAGGTATTAAAATTCGTGGTGTTTTTGATACAATAGAAGAAGCAAAATCTCGCAGTGAATTTATTAAACGTCAAGATAATAAATTTGATATTTATATTTGTCAAGTTGGTTGCTGGTGTCCATGGTCACCAAATCCAAATGATTTAAGTGACCAAGAATATTCTGAAACTCAACTAAATACACTAATGAAACAATATAAACAAAATATGGATTCAAAAGATGAACTTTTTGAACAAAGAAAAGTAGATTTAATGGCTAAATCTAAAGTTTCAAATATTGCCGATGATCTAGCTGAACAACAAGATCCATGGATTGCTGCAAAAGAAGGTCGTGAGGAAGTTAAAGAAGAAGTTAAAGAAGAAGTTAAAGAAGAAGTTAAAGAAGAAGTTAAAGAAGAAGTTAAAGAAGAAGTTAAAAGAACACTCAGTGATTAAAAGATTTATATTATTTTTTTGTATTCATTAAATAAAAATGAAATCAATAGCTATTTTAATGTTATTTATTGGTAGTATTTTGATAATAAAAAGTTATTATGAATTTAAATATTCAAATATTGACAAACCTAAAGAAATAATTAAATATATACCTATTAGTCAATATGAGGAAACATTAACTGATAGTGAAAAATTAGCAGAATTTTATAAAAGTATGTTTGAATTAACACAACCAAATATATATGATGCAAAAAAAATATAATTAATAATTAATATGGCAAAATTATCAATAATAGATATTGGACATATATTAATAGATAATGTTATTAATATTAAAAATGATAATAATAAAATTAAATTATTATCAGTATTAACAATTCATAATAAAGATATTTTAGATAAAAAAGAAGATATAATTAAAAAAAATAATATGTATATAACTAAATATGATATGCCTCGAAAAAATAATAATAATAATTATGATAAATTTTTAAGAACAAAAGGATTATTATTTAATAAATGGAAACAATCAAAGAAAATTAAAGATTTATATGAATTAATATCATTACAACAACCAGAATATATTGAAGTCCCTGATATTTATACAATTTATGTAACTAAATAAACATCACTTGTTAGATTAATAAAAAATAATCCAATATTATTTATAAAAGTAATTACAAATGTAAACATACCTAATATTTTTAATAAAATATTCCATAATTCAATTGTAATATAATAAGGAAATGATGAAGCTATTATTATAATATTTATTAAATAAACAAATAAATTAAATATAGGAAGTATATAATAAACAAAAAATTTATTATATGATATTTTAAATATACTACAATATAATGTAATAATAATATATGCTAAAAAAAATATCGATAAATAAAAGCTAAGTTTATTAAATAACAATTTAAAAATATTCATTTAATATTATTATTTATATTAAATAGAATATAAAAATTAAATGAAAGAACAAGTTTTTAAATTTAATTTTTTTGCGTTTATTATTGCATTTGCTATTGGTATGTTTTATGTATATATTGCATCTCCAAAACCTAAGATAATTATTAAATATCCAACACCTTATAATGCAAATAAAATCGTTTATAGAAATGATAATGATATATGTTATAAATATAAAGTAGAAGAAATTAAATGTTCAGATAATGCAATTGATCAACCTATAATATAAAAAAATAAACTTTAATTAGAATGATAAACACGCGTAATTTAATTGATCGATTATTTTATACTAATATTGGACAAATTATGATTAGTGCTTTATTTGGTATATCATTAGCATTAATTTTTAATAGAGTATGTAAAGAAAATTGCACAATTTATTTTGCACCTAAACACGATGAAATTAATAATAAAATTTTTAAATTAGAAGAAACGTGTTATAAATATTCAACTGTAAATGTTCCTTGTAATAATAAAGCTTTAGAACAATATAACGGTTATCTAAATGCATCAAATCAAATAAATGAAAAAGGATTAATTGATAAATTATTTGCGTAATTTTTAATATTATATATTTAAATCATATTAATATAATAATGCAGAATCAATCACAAAATAATATGATAACTTCTATTGATAAGATACCATTAAAAACATCAGGTGCCAATATTACAGATGATATGGCAGATGATCCAATTGTAAAAGATGTTCTAAATGAATTTGAAAAAGAGTTATCTTTAAATGAACAAACTAATAAAAATAATTATCATATTAATAATAATATTCAACAATTACCACAACAGCAACAATTTCAGCAACAACTATTTCAACATCAACCTCAACCTCAACATCAACCTCAACAAATACCACAAAAACAATCTCAAATTAATTATATTGATAATATTTTAATAAATAAAACATTTATAATATGTGTAGTAATAGCTATAATAATTAATCCATATATTTATAATACAGTTATAAGTAAAATACCAGATAATATATCAATAATATTAGAAAATTATAATTATATAATAAAAATAATATTAACATTTATAATATTATATGTTTTAATGTTTTATAAATTATTATAATTATTATAATTATTATCAAAAGCAGCATAATGTTTATTATCCGAATTTAGTCCTTGTATACCATAATAATTATCATCTGTTTTTATTTCTGTTTTATAATTATCATCATTATAAATATTTGTTTGTGCAGCTTTTAATAATTCATTTGATATATAAGGGATTAAAGAACTATTTTCATTTTTAATTTCTTTTATATAATGATCTGGTATTTCAGGTTGGTTTGAATAAGATTTTGGTTTAATATCACCTTTAAAGAAATTAAAGAAAGATGTTAAAGCATCATTTGATTTATTTTCATTTTCATTTAAAGACATAAATGAAGAGTCTGATGTAAAAGGTGATACTATTGAAGATAATGGAGAATTTTCATTTAAAAAGTTTTGTTTAGTATTTGGAAATATTTTTTTTTGATAAAATTTAAAATAAATAATTAAAAATATTAATCCTATTAAAAAACCTATTATTTCATCTACAAGTAATATTATTAATAATATTAAAATAGCTATAAATAATTGATTTGTTTTTGTGTTTATTATAATAGGTAAATCAAAATCCATAATTATTACAAATAATAATAATAATATTAATAGCGCTCTTATAAAATTTAATATCATCTACTATAAATTATATATAAAAATTAAATATATATTAATTAAATGTTGCAAATAATGACATCTTTAAATAATAGAGGTTATGGAATAACAAAGACATCAGAAAATAAAGATTTAATTAATAAAATTAAAAGTGAATTATTAATAAGTCCAAAAATATTTTCAAATTCTTTTACATCTAATGTTAATAAAGAATATCCTATTTATTTAGAAAGTGATAATAAATTATATATTCCAAAATGTTATGGTATTGAAAAATTTGGTTATCCGATTGATGATAAATTAGGTTTAGGCATTGATTGTCCTTTATTAGATTTTAAAGGTAAATTAAGAGATATTCAACAAGCTCCAATTGATGCGTTTATTGATAATGTTATTAATAAAAAAAAATTAGGTGGTATTATTAGTGTTCCATGTGGTTTTGGTAAAACAATTATGGCTATTTATGTTGCGTGTTATTTTAAAAAGAAAACTTTATTTATTTCTCATAAAGATTTTTTAAATGAACAATTCATTAATAGTATTAAAATGTTTGTACCAAATGCAAGAATTGGCAAAATTAAACAAAGTAAAATTGATGTTGAAAATAAAGATATTGTTATTGCAACTTTACAATCATTAGCAATTAGAGAATATGACCCTAAAATTTTTAATGATTTTGGATTAGTTATTATTGATGAATGTCATCATATTGCATCTGAAGTATTTTCAAGAGCATTTAGAAAAATGAATATTCGAATTACATTAGGTTTATCGGCTACTTTAAATAGAAAAGATGGATTAAGAAAAGTATTTGAATGGTATTTGGGCAAATCAGTTTATAAAATTAAGACAGATATTAATGATTGTGATATGATTGTTAATTTACATAAATATTTTGTTCATGATATTGAATATAGTTATGTTAAAACGATGTATAATGGAACACCTAATATTGTTGCAATGATTAATAATATTTGTAATTATAAACCACGAACTATTTTTATTATTAATTTATTAAAAGATATTTTAAAAAAAGAACCTGAACGTAAGATTTTAATTTTATCTGAACGAAAAAATCAACTTAAAGATATTGAAGAATTAATTGCAACTGATAATATTGCATCTTATGGTTATTATATTGGTGGTATGAAAATGGCAGATTTAGATATTTCAGCAACTAAACAAATAATTTTAGCAACTTATCAAATGAGTAGTGAAGGTTTAAATATACCAACATTAAACACTGTAATTTTAGCTAGTCCAATTAGTGATATTCAACAATCAGTTGGGCGAATTTTGAGAGAAAAAAAAACAGAAAGAAAATATAAACCTTTATGTATTGATATTTTTGATGATTTTTCTTTATTTAAATATAAAGGTTATAAACGAATTAAATATTATAAAAATAATGGTTATTTAATTAAAACTTTTATTGATAATGAATTAGTTATTGATAATAATGATAATAATGATGAAAATGATGAAAATGATGATAAAAAAAAGAAATGTGTATTTATTAATGACGATGATTAAAAATCCAAAAATATTTATTTTTGGATTATATATAATTATTTTTACCTGACTAAAATGGCGATTTTTTAATCTTCATTTTTGCCATGAATTCATTTGCAATCAAATCATATTCATTATCAACTTCAGTATCTTCCATTATATAATCATCTGGATCTTGGTCATAAATTGATGGATATGGAGAAATCATCATAATTTCTTCATCTTCATAAACTTGAGATCCGATAATGTACATAATTTGAAATGTATGAAATTAAATTATAAAAATTATTATCATTTTTATTTAACATTACTTTTATTTTTATTCATTTATATTTATTCACTTATTGTTTCAATATTAATTATATTATTTTTAATATCTAAATATTGATATGTAGATTTCCCAAATGCTCTTGAAATACCTGTATCACAATACCAAATTTGATTATCTTTTAATTGAATTTTGTCATATGATGTATGACCTAAAAACATATAAATAACTCCTAACTCTTTAAATAATAATGAAGTTGAATTTTTATCATTTTCTTTTCTATTCCATAATAATCCATTTGGTCCGATCATTATTGAATCAATAAATTCTTTATCTTCAATATTTATTTTTTCATTTTCTAAATAATTTTTCCATATTTGATTAATATAAAATATATCTTTATTATGTTTCTTTAAAATATTTAAATGTTCAATATCTAATTTTGCATGACAAAATATTAAATCTCCAATTTTAAAAATAAGAGGTCTTTTTGCTAATATTAATGCTAATGAACCTTTTGGTTTAAATAACTTTTGTCTAATATCACTATTACTATTTTCAGAAACATATGAAAAATCACCAATAACATTCATTAATTCATGATTACCTATTAAAGAAATACAATAACCTCCTTTAGCTCTTGCAATTAAATTTAAATAATCAGTGAAATAAATCATTTCATAATCTTTTAAAACTTCCCATTCTTCTGTTGCAATTCTATTTAAACTATCTATTTGATCTCCTAATTGAACTATAATAGTTTCTGGTGGTTCAGCAATCCATTCTAAATTATTATTAATTATTTTTGCATTAACCAAAATATTTTTAAATCTTCTTATATCACCATGAATATCACCAATAATAATTAAACGTTTATGTGAGGGCAATTCATTAATATATTCATTATACATTGATTAATATATTTAGAATAATATTTTATTTCTATATACAAGCTCGCATAAAAATAAATAAAAAATGATTAATATTATTAATTAAAACTATTTTATATTATATAATGTCTGATATAGAAATTAAAAATATTGATGGTATTGAATTTTTAAAAACTATTGTAGATAATTCAATAGATTTAATATTAACAGATCCACCTTATATTATTTCAAAAGAAACTGGTATGAATACACATTATAATAAAGTTAAATTAAATGAAGAAAATAAAATAGAATTTATAAAAACGGAAGATGAATGGATTAAATATAAAATAGATAATTCAATTGAAAATGATGATAATAAAGATAATTATATGAAATATGGAACAATATATGGCAAAAAATATTGTGTTAAAACTGATTATGGTATATGGGATAGCGAATTTACAATGGAAATATTAGAAAAATTTATATCAGAATATTATAAAAAACTTAAAAAAGGAGGAACTATTATTATTTTCTTTGATTTATGGAAAATATCATATTTAAAAGAATTAATGGAAAAATATAATTTTAAACAAATAAGATTTATTGAATGGATTAAAACAAATCCCCAACCATTAAATTCAAATATCAATTATTTAACAAATTGTCGTGAAATTGCTTTATTAGGTATTAAAGGTACAAAACCAACTTTTAATAGTAAATATGATAATGGAATATATATGTATCCTCTTCAAGGTGGTAAAAATAGATTTCATCCGACGCAAAAAAGTTTAATTTTATTTGAAGAATTAATTAAAAAACATTCAAATGAAAATGATATTATTTTAGATACATTTTTAGGAGGAGGGACAACTGCAATTGCTTGTAAAAATACTAAAAGAAAATTTAAGGGTTGTGAAATATCAACTGAATATTTTGATAAAGTTATGTCATTACTTTAATTTTATTTATTTTTATTTTATATTTAATTTCATTTATAATTGGAATAATATAATTTGAATAATAATAAATTTTTTTATCAAATTCTACTGGATCAAACCAATATGTATCTTTTTTACAATTTTTATCAGTAATATCAAATACTTTTTTTTCCCAGGGAAATTCAAATAAATAAACTTTATATCTTTGAATATTTTTTGCTGAATATAAACACCCTGTTTGTTTTTCTATTTTGCAAATTTGTCTTTTTTGCAAATTACAATGATTACATAATGGCTGAAAATCATTTATTGTTTGTTTTTCAATTGTTAAATTATCATCATTATATAAATCATTTTTATGATCACAAATAGTAGCCATTGTTCCACATATAACACAAGATAAACTTGTTATTTCTTTCTTAATATTATCTCTTATATTTCTATTTTGAATATTTACCCTTTTTGAATGAACATATATTCCAATTATGCCATTACCTTTATTTTTTTCTTTAAAATCATTTAATAAATAATCAGGTATTATATCATCGTCATTTTCACTATATAAAGCAGGTATTTTTTTAGAATAAATAACAGAATAATTAAATTTTTTATTAGCCCATCTATCACCAACACCATTTCCACCCCAATATAATTCTTTATATTTTTCTTTAATTTCTGATGTTGCTAATATTTTTGTGAAATTTTCTGTCGCTTTTATCACTAATTTGTCCATTAAATTTATCACTAATATTCAAATCATTTTTTTATATAAAAAATAATTATTAATATAAATATAAATATAAATATAAATATAAATGTTATTTTCAAAATATATTAAAATTTTATTAATTATTCCATTATTATCTTCAGCTTTTAATTTAAAGTCGGCTTTTATATTACCTCAAATTGTTAGAGAATGGCATCCAATTGCCATTGAAAAAAATATTGATAAATCTAAACCTTATGTATATAATATTGGTAAATTACCAATGGTTTTATGGTATGATAATAATAATAATCCATTATCAACTATTAATATTTGTAAGCATTTAGGGGCAAAATTAGACAATGGTATTATCAATGATGGATGTTTACATTGTTCAAATCATTTAACATCTTATAATAGTTCAGATGCAGTCGGAAATATTATTCAAAAAAATGGATTACTATGGTGGAGTTTTAAAAGTTATACAAGAAATCCACCAAAACTATTTAAAGATACGGATAAATTACATCAAACATTTATAGATATTAATGTTAATTTGATTAATGTTATTTTAGAATTTATTTATAGTAATAATAAAACAAAAATTAAACATAGAAATAATAAATTCTTTTTCAATGAAGACTTATTTAATGCTAAACATAAATTTTATTATAAATATCCATATTGTCTTAAAGGGTCAATAAATGATAAAATTAATTATTGTATCAATTTTTTACCATTAGAGGAAAATAAAACAAGATTATATATTAATATTGTTGATAATAATGATAATAATTATGATGCAAAAATTTTTATTAATTATATTTTAATAAATAAATTAAATAATCTAAAAAATTATGATAATAATAATTATCTTAAATATTTAATTATGCTAAAAGATGATAATTCATATATGAAAAAAATTTATTTATTATTTGATAAATATTCTTTTCCAAATGATTTTACAATTTCTAGTTTTTATAAATATAGACAATTTTATTAATTATTATATATTATGAGTGGCAATATAATAAGAAATATATGAATATAAAATGATATTATAAATAATATTAACAATTAAATTATTTATTTTTCTAGTTTTTTCTTCATTATCATCGTTATTATCATATTTATTATTTTTTTTCAGATTCATTAAATTGTAAATCATTAATTGTTTTTTTTGTAATTTTAAGTTTTTATATTTAGTATCATAACTAATATTTGAGGGTTTAAATCTCATTGGTAAATATGCAGGTTGAATTATAAATGAACTACAACAAACAATAAATAAATTAAATAAATATAATAATCGCATTTTGTTTGTATAATAATTGCTAATAATTATTAAATCATTTTTTAAAAATTCTTTTTGTATTATTTTTTATGAATTAATATAAAAAATGATAGGATAATAATAATATTTGTATCGTGCTACAATGACACCGTCTATTAGTTGCTACTATATGCATTACAATCGCCAGCCGTATAATTTTACCTTCATCAAATTTGAAAAGTTTGTTAAAGTTATCTTGAATACGCGGGCAGTTGTTATGACTTTCAAACAATTAGTGGAAAACGCCAGGCTTTTCAAAATCTACCAGCTCTCCTTGCTATTGACGAATGATACTACGCAAATATTTACATCTGTTGATGAATTCTCAGGTGATGTTATTTACGGTGTTATGACTGTATGGTATTGGAAGTATATCCGACTTTCAGGATTTGAAGAATTCACAGCATTGGAAAAATCTCGATACAAAAACCCCCTTAAATCATGCGAACCAAAGCGTGAGAGCAGCAGAAAGAAATATAACAAATTTCTGAAGCTGTTCAATAGCGAGGATGTTGTAAACAAGATGAAAGACCCCGATGTTGTAGTTCGTGAATTCTTTCAGAAAGAGAGCGGGGACATTTATGACTATTTCAGGCGATACATCGAGCATGAGAAGAAGATTATGATGTTGTCGGTCATCCTGCACAACTATGGACGTGATATTTATAAGTGCGTCAAGCAGTTTGTCTGAGATTGGGTGGGAGGAGGGAGGAATATATGGCAAAATTAATTTTTTGTCATTTTGATTTAAGGACATTCATAAATAATCTTTAAATATCTTTTTTTTGTTTATTTTAAAAATTGATTATTCAGAAATAAATATTTATTTTAATTTCAATTGTAAATAATACTTGAAAAATATTATTTTTTAAATTAATTTTTGGGGAGAGGGGGTCTACTCTGAGTAAAAATTACTCATTAAAATATATAAAAAATGATTATTTAAGAAATAATTATATACCATTTTAATATATGCAAAATAACATTTTTTCTTGCGAGTATTGTGATTTTTCAACAAAACGAAAATACAATTTACAACGACATTAAATTGCTTTGCATATTTCAGATATCTCAAAAATCCATAAAGAAGAAAAAGCTATCCAAAATGAAGGAATAACTATCCAAAATGAAGAGAAAACTATCCAAAATGAAGGAATAACTATCCATAAAGAAGAAAAAGCTATCCAACCTATGAATGAGTGTTTAAATTGCACTAAATGTAATAAAATATATAAAACAAAAAAATATTTAATAAATCATGAGAAAAATTGTATAGGTATTAATTCATTAACTTGTCCTAAATGTATGAAATCATTTAGTTCTCATGGAAATAAATGTAAACATATTAAAAAAAATAATTGTAAAGCTAAAAGTATAATTCATTTATCAAATAATAATATAACTCCAAATATAAATTTTAATGGAAATAATAATATTAATGGAAATAATAATAATATTATTAATAATAATTATATAAATAATTTTGGATCAGAAAGAACTGATTATATTACATACGAAGATATGTATAATATTTTAAGATTAGGTGGCAATAATGTTATACCACGATATATAGAAATGAAGCATTTTAATAAGGACTTTCCAGAAAATCATAATATTAAATATGAAAAGAATAATAATTGTTTAATAAAAAAAAATGGCGAATGGAGAATAACAAATATTGAAAATTTATCAAATAATTTAATAAATAAAAATTCAAGTGAAATTAGAAATTATTATAATAATAATAAAACTAAAATAAATAATTCTATTTCAGATATTGATTTAATTGAATTTATATTTAAAAAATTTAATTATCTCGATTTATGTTTAGATAAGAAATTGTATACAAATATTAAAGATGAAATAAAAGAAATTATACGTTCAACAACTATTTAAAGGTTTCTTATTAATCTCCTTAAATCAAAATCCTGCAAGTTTTTTACCTAATTCATTTAAAATTGGACTTTCGATTTGTGTTATTTCTGGAATAACACCGCCATATGTGCGAGGTTGTTTTGGAAATAATTTTATTTTACATGGATAATGATTTGTTGTGCGAATTTCAATTAATGCTTTTTGTTTCTTTTTCAAGTTTACTTGATTACATAAAGAGCGAGGCATATAACATAAATATATAACTGCTCTAATATTTGGAATTAGTCGTTTTTTATCTGCTTCAATTCCACAATGTATAGTTCTACTATCCCAAAATACGAGAGAACCTTTTGGACATTTAATATTTTTTATACTGCAACTTTTATCATAATAAAATGTTTCTTCTTCTTTTGTTAATTTATACCAATCAGATTTATCTGAAATATTATATTTTTCTTTAAAATCTGAATGATATTTATTACTTCCTTCCATAAATGATAATGTTGCATCATAATCATTAATATCTAAACCTGTAATAAAACTTTGAATACATTTAAATCCTTCATTCATAAATGATTGGTCAGTATGATACCATGTATTTCCTTTATTCCAACCTTTTTTTGTTATTTCTGGTGGTAAATTAAAACTTAAAGCATCAAATGAAACTAATAAGTCATTAACATCACATTCCCATAAATATGCAAATATTTCAACAATTTTTATATTTTGTCTTACATCCCAACACGATTGTGCATGTCCTACACCCCAATTTTGTATTAACATTGAGTGTTTTGGATATAATTTATAGAATTCACGCCAAGAATTCATATCATTTCTTTTTATTGGTATTTCCCATTTTTGAGTAATATGTTCAAAGAAATCCCAAATTTTATTAACCATATTAATACATTCATTTTCATCTAATACATGTGGAATTATGGCAACACCATAATTTTCTATAGTTTCTTTTAAAGTTTCTTTTGTGCAAACATACTTTTCAAATTCATAATTATTCATATTTGTTTATTATATATTAATAATTAAATCATTTTTTAATATATATTTTAATTTAAAGAGATTAATAATAATTCCTTAAATTAATCTCCATAATTAGGTATTTTTGCATCTTTATTTAGAAAGATAAAAAAACCAAAAAAATATTTTTTTGATTTATATAAAAACAATCAATCACCTCGAAGGATAAATGCGAATTGAGAGATGGTTCTTAGTTTCGCCAAACATCTCAGAAATTTCACAATACCTGTTATTGAAGATGAAAGAAACAATCTCCTTGTTATGACATCCCCAATTATCAGGATATGTCTGAAAATCGCTAAACAAACCGAAATTATGCCCTGTCCAATGACGTATTTCTTCAATATAATCATCCGGAATCATAATATCGCAGTTAGGATGAACATCGCTGCAATATTCAATTACTTCATTACATTCTATATCATATTTAAAGTATGACATAAAAATAAGAATATACTTAATCATTGTCTCGTAATATAATAGTACAACTACCAAATCATTTTTTTATTTCTATTCTAATGTTTCAATACATTTAAAGAAATCTTATTAATCTCTTTAAATCCTTTTAATAAAATAAAGGAAAAAAATGTTTTTTTATGATTTATTATTTATATTATTATTTCAATTATTATTGATAACAATTGTAATTAGATATAAATTGAATAAAATGAATGAAAATAATATAATAAATACTGTATTATCAAAATTAGATTTTTATCCAAATCATTATAAATTAATTAAGAAAGATAATAAGATATATATAAAATGTCATTATTATACATTAGTTCTTATCAATTAACGGAAATTCTAAATCATTTTCATAAAGATAAATACAATACAATTTAATAAAATTACAAGAATGAATAACAATTTTATTAGTTCTAATAACTAAATCATTAATAATAGGCAAAATTGCTTTATCTTTAAGAACATTATTAATATTATTTTTAACAGTTTTCATATAATCAAACTTTTCAAATTCATCATCTTTCTTTTTCTTCTTTTTAGACATAATATATTATTAAACAATCTTTAAATAGTTTTACGCTTAAATAAAAAATGATATAATTATATAAATATTATTAAATAATATGTGTGATTATACATTAAAATATGCTATTGATAATAAAACATTTATTCCTAATATATTTGGTATATATTTAAATTCAGATGGAACTATTTATAAAATATTATCCAATATAGAAGGTAATAATTTTAAAAAAAATTCATTAGGAACATTTGATTTTATATTAAAACAAAATTGTTATTCAATTATAATAATAGAAGATGATTTTTATTCAAATCATATTAATGTTTTAAAAAGATATGATTATATTAATAAATTAATAACAGATAGTGAATTAAATAATATTATTAAAAATAATAATGATTGTTATATATTTTCAATGGAATTTAATAATGATTTAGGATTTAATTCAAAACTATTATATAATCCAAATTAAGTTTATAAAATATCATTATTAACTTTCTCCAATTTTGCTTTTCTATTCATATAAGCATTATGACGCCATTCTTTTAATTTTTCTGGATTTTCTATTTTCATTCGTTCCATATATGTTTTTGCTTTTTCTTTTACTTTTTCACTATTATTTTCATAATACCTTTTATGTCTTTCCGTATTTGTATATGTTTTTAATTTTTCTTCTAATTCAATATTTTTTTTCTTTAATAATTCATTTTCAATCATTAATTTATTAACAATGTCATTCATAATTATGTTATCATTATAATATAAGACGCATAACTTTAAATAATTTTATGACTAAACATAAAAGCGAAGATTATAAATTATCCGCTGTAAAATATTTTTTGGAAAAGAAAGATACACAAGAGAATACTTGTAAAATATTTAAATGCTCTGTAAGAAGTTTATTAAGATGGACTAAAAGATATGAAGAAGAAAATGAAATTAAAAGACATAATAGAAAACCAATATCGTATAAAATTAAAAAGGAACATATTAAGTTTATATTAGAAGAACTTAAAAACAATAAGACTATTATAATAGAAGATTTACTAACTAAATTGAAAAAATAAATATTCTAAATTAAATATCACGAGAAGACATATTAGTAGAATAATTAAATAAAATTATATATCATTAAAAATAACAAAGATTAGACACAAACCAGTTAAGCAATTTGGTAAGGATATTAATATTACACCTTTTTACATTTCAAACGCCGATTTAAAATTATATATGAAAACAATTTAAATAATAATTTATATATTATTATAATATATGAAAGAAGAAATATCAGAATTATATAATTTTAATTATAATTGTCTTTATAATAATATTAAAAATGAAGAAGAAAAAAAAATACAATATAAATATGATTTGACACAAATTATTTCTGAATCAGATAATGATGATTTATATAATATAAAGTTATATGGAATATTTATTATTTTAAATCATAATGAAGACGCTAAACATATTTTTAATTTATTACGAAAAAAAATGCCTACAGAGTTTCACGATGAAACAGATATGTATTATAATGTTAGGTTTTTTTACCAGATTTTATCTTATGACTTTTTACATTTATATCATCCTTGTATTTGCGATATTTATAATGATAATGTTATAAAAACTGAAAATTTAAATAAATTATTAGCATTTCTTGATAATATAAAATACGACATATAAATTTATTAGTTAATTATTTCTAATTCAAACGACACAACATCATATTTTGTTTCATCTTCTTTTCCAAAATAATGTAAATATACATCTAATCCATGCTCCATATTCGGGATACCTGGCAAACAATTTTTTAATCATTTGTCAATCAAATATTCTTCAAATGTTTTATATAAATTAATATTGATTATTTTTGTAAAACAAACTCTTCCTTTGTCAAAATCATTATTCCACCACTTAATAATATCACCTATTTTGTAATTTTTAAATCTGTGTTTATGCAATCTTCCTTCACAAGTTTTAGTCCAAGCGATATAAGAGTAAACCAAGGTTCAGATAAATGCTCTTCTGTGTAAATAGTTGGTATTTCCATTTTAATTTATTATATACTTATATACTTTTATAATAAATTTAATTCAATTTTTTTTATTTATAAACTATATTAAATATAAAAATATATTATTATTATACATAATAATGATAGACGAATTAACATATCAAATTAAATATGATTTATATGAAATGTATCCAGAAACATATGAACCTGTTTATAGAATAAAAGAAAAACTAAATGTATTATGTGGTGCTGATTATAACACAATCGTTTTTTCTTTTGAAAAAATAGGAAATGAAAACCAAATTATAACACGTATGGATAATTCCTTTATAGGATTTTGTAAAGATATTTTGTTGAATTCGTCTTTTGATTATTTTTCAGATTTTAAAAAATCTAGTATTGAAGAAACTACTTTTGAAAATATATGGAAAACAATAAATTGTTATAATCATTGTAAAGATATGAAACAAAACCCATTCCAATTTATAAATCACAAAAATTTTATAGAATTCAAAAATTTGAAATGTATTAATAGTAATAATACAATAAATGATTGTTGTTATCACTATCCTATACCTTCTTTTATAAACAAAAACGATTTTATACGTGGAATAAAAATGGGAAATAGCAATTGTTTTAACTTTATTATTGAATTCAAAGAAGTTTTTTGTGTAATTCAATGTATTGGAAGTTAAAATAATTTACACCTTTTAACATTTACTGCGAAGTGAAACGCCGATTTTAAATTGTATAATAAATAAACTACTTAAAAAAAAATGTATATAATAATACAATGGATAATAATAATACAATGGATAATAATAATTTAATTAATGAAATAAATAAATTAAAAGCATTAATAGATGCTTTACAACAACAACTTCAAACACAACAAACTGAAATAAATTCAGTAAAACAAATCGCTTTAAACGCACAAAATAATGTAATAAGTCATTGGCATTATACTAATGGCACAACAACTTATAATACTTATCTTGGTTCTGGTTAATGGATTTTATTTTTACATCTACATTAAAACTACCATATCAGCAATTATTTTTTCATACAACTCTCTATCAATATTTGAGTCAAAATCAATAAATAATATTACATACACATAATAATATAACCAATCAAACTCTTTTTTTATCATATAATCTTGATATTTATTCTCTAATTCATTATTTTCATAGTTTTTTTTCAATAAAATCTAAATAAACATCAGCATTATTTATTTTTGGATAATAAACTTTATTTTCTTGTAAAATTGTAATCATAGGATAAAACATTGCACCATCTGTCATTTTTGCTATTGTATATAATATAAATATAATATGTTATATACATTATAAAGAATGATAAATATTTTTTTACAAATAAAAGACACCAATTTTTTCAAGCAGATAGATTAAGTGGTATTGATGAAATGAGTAAAACCTTATTACGACAATCTATTCAATTACAATATGATGAATTTATAATTTATTAAATGAACCATTATAAATAACAAAAATAATAATAGATTTAAAGAATTCTTATTAATCTCTTTTAGGAGTTTTGGATGTGAATTCTATCATCAATGCGACATGAGTCGAGGATAATTTTCTTAACATCATCATAAGTAAAATTATTATCTTTGATATATTCTCTAACTTTATTATAAGATGTTGAAACTTCAATATAAATATTATTAAAATCTTTATGAAGAGCTTTTTTATATTTATTATAAATATATTTGGCAAATTCATTAAATGTTGGAAAATGTTGAAATCTAAGAAAGAACTTAATATAATCATTGTATGCTGATATTTGATTATCAACACTAACGAAATTATCATTAACTGCTAACTCTTTCCAATTCTGATTATATACAATTCTAAATGTTTTTAATGAAATTTCAAGAGGATTAATAATAGAAATAATATATTTTTCGGACCAATCATTTTTAAATTCAATATCATATTTTATTTCTTTATTATACTCTAATTGAATATCTCCTGCACTATAATTTGAATTTACTAATGTTGATAAATAAACTAATTCATTATATTTATGAAAATTATAATAATCAGGAAATGTTTTCATAATTTCATCAAGTTCTTTTTCAGTTGCTATTTTATCAACTGGAATATATTCATCATCAGCAATAATATGAGAATTAATCAGACATTTCATTTTTCTTTTGAAAATAACTGGATTTTTCTTAATTTGTGATAACATAGATAATAATGTTCGTTCAAGATTGATATGTTTAATAATCTCGTGTTTAACTTCATATTTGAATACATTCATAATAATATTTAGAATAACATCAATATTAAAGATATGTTTTCTAAGAATAATTTTATTAATTTCTGGTCCATTGATAATATAATACATTGCGACATCCATCGGAACAATTGTTCTATTAAAATCAGGTAAGCCACAAAGAGAAATATAAGTTGTAGCTTTTGAAAGTCTAAATTTTAAATGATTTGTAATATAATCATAATATTCATTCAAATATTCACATCTTTTTTCAACAACAATAATTTGCCATAATATTATATAATAAAGATTAGGATTTCCCATTTTCTTTGAATTTGTAAATAACTTAAATAATCCATGACTGCCAACCTCATTATGCTGTTCATTTGATGTTGTCAATGGAATAGTTCCAATAATATCAGCACGTGTGAAAGGGTCTTTTTTACATTTATTAGTTAATTTAATACCAATACAATGACCTAATCGTTTAACAATCTTTTGTTTAATTTCTTCATTACCAATGATATTTAAAGGATTTTCAATAAAATTTTTAAAGTCTTTATCAGTATCAAATAATTTATCTGATGATTTTAGAATGACTAATTGAGGCACGTCTAAATCTAACATTACTGGATCCTCAAATTCATATTTTAGCAACTCTTCTTCAGTTGCTTCATCTGGAATAATAGTATTTGATGGTTTCGCATTTACTATCTTTTGATTTAAGGCAAACCCTGAATAGGTTCTATCATCACAAAGAGATAATAATCTATTAAATTTAGTAATAGGACTATTTTCATTTTGATTAATAAAGATATCTTCTATTTTTTTAATCATGGTAATAGCATTTGCATAATTACCTTGTTTCAATTCTGATTGGATAGTATTGCCATTAATAGATTTTAAATTTTCATTAGATAATTTAATAAAATCAGTTCTTAATTTTAATAAATGTTGTTTGATATCAGGAAGACCTGATTTTCCCATATTAGTAATATTAATAATATCATAAATCATATCGAAATTAGTCATTAAATTTTCTAATGTAATATTTTCAAGAATTTTATAATCATCTTTATTAATATTTTTAATTAATTTTGTAATATTTTCAGGATTTGTATAATAAATTTTTGATGTATTATTTCTCATAAATGCGAGTGGAACGCTAATATCAATATCATCTGAATAAACATAAGATTTAATAATATGACATTCGACATCTTTGATATTAAAATCTTTTAAAATCATTTCAGAAGATTTAACATAATTTGCTGGAACTTCACCATCAGTAATAATAATAATATTTTTATCATTAAAATTCTTATTAATAATAGATGATGCAACACAAGAAATATTAGTGCCACCAAAGCCTTTTTTATTTTTGATGTATAATAGAAGTTCATTATAAGAAATTTCTTTACTTTCAATATCCCAAATGAAGAACTTAGCCTCTTTATTTAAAGAGACAATTTCATCAACTTTATCCCAATAATTTAAAAAATCTGTTACAGAACCTGAAATATCAATATAAATAATTGTATCACTCATTATTGTTTTTAATAATTTATTAAACTTTTAAACAAAAATCAATTTTTTTATATTTAAAAATCATTTAAAGACATTCGCAAATAACCCTTAAATCTTTTTTAAATATAAAAAATTGAATATAATATAATAATATAAATCAATAATATGGATTTAACGAGAACTGAGCTTTTAGCCAAATGTGCTGAATTAGGATTAACAAGATATAAATCTAAAAATAAATCTGAATTAATTGATTTACTTTCTAATAATAAAAAAAAACATTTAACTCCATTGATTAAATGGAGTGGTGGTAAAAGCGATGAAATTAAGATGTTTGAGAAGTATTTTCCTGATAGTTATAATTTATATATTGAACCATTCATTGGTGGTGGTTCAGTATATTTTTATTTAAATCCGGATAATGCAGTTATTAATGATATTCATACTGAATTGATAGATTTGTATCAAAGTATTGGAGAAGGTGAAAGTGATAAAATCTATGATTTTATGGAAAATAATCCAAATGATGAAGAAACATATTATAAAATTAGAGATGAAATGATTATTAATGATAAATTAGATAATGCAAAACGATTTTATTATCAAAGAAAAACATGTTTTAGAGGAATGTTAAGATATAATAAAAATGGAAAATTTAATATACCATTTGGAAGATATAAAACTATTAATTACATCGACCTCAAAAATAAAGATTATGAATTATTATTAAACAAAACTCAAATTTTAAATAAAGATTTTAATTATATATTTGAAAATTATAATAATGAAAATAATTTCATGTTCTTAGACCCGCCTTATGATAGTGAATTTACAGATTATGGATATTGTCAATTTGGTAAAAAAGAACAAGAAGAATTAGCAACATTATTTAAAAATACAAAAATAAAATGTTTAATGATTATTGGTAAAACAAAATTTATTGAAGATTTGTATAAAGATTATATTATAGATGAATATGACAAAAAATATAAATTTAAATTATATGCTAATCGCATTGGAGATGAAATTAATATTAAACATCTAATAATTAAGAATTTTTAATCATTTTTCCAATATTTCTAAAATATAAATAATAATCATCTTCATCCCATTTTATATCAATAATATTTAAAAA
>Ga0208599_1000136_pt1 | contig 21691 bp, 31 predicted proteins | sample LakMenEpi17Aug12_FD_150706 | JGI IMG/M metagenome (GOLD analysis project Ga0208599, IMG submission 150706) | Freshwater microbial communities from Lake Mendota, WI - 17AUG2012 deep hole epilimnion (SPAdes) | ecosystem: Environmental > Aquatic > Freshwater > Lake > Epilimnion/Euphotic zone ... | reverse complement strand
ATGACCTTGTGCTGTGTCTGCGTAGCTTACCACCACTGAGGGCTTAGGGAGCATTCGTAACGACCTTCCTACTAATAAGCTAGCTACGTTTGGTGTGTTTTCACAGCAAAGTCGATTTAGCTCCAACACCTTATCCGCCCATTCGTCTCCGCATATTCCGCTTCTTAAAGGTGCGCTTGCTGGTGTCCCATAAGTGACTACCCCAACAAGCTCAGTTCCTCGCCACGCTCCAAAGGCGTATGATATTGGACACATTCGTTTTGCGTAGTGACGCATTAGCAAAAATGGTTCCGCTTCTTTAGCTGGTATTGCAGTCACAGAAAGAGACATGGATTTGTGTTTAGGATTGTTGGGCATCTTTCCGCGCCTTAGCATCCTCCAACGCCAGTATCATGTCTTGCCGGACGGAGGCAATGCGCTTCGTTGCGTCTAGGCGTAGCTTGTGCGCTCGTCTCTCACTGGTTTCAGCTTCTGCCATCTCGTAAGCGGCAAGCTCCATCTCTCGGATTATTAGTTCTGCGTTCATGGCTTCTCGTTCCTCCCCTCCATTATCTCCATGATGATTCCCTGTATCCAAGATGGGGGACTGCGCCGTCCCGACTTCCAATCATAGACTGTCTGGATAGGGCATCCGATTCTTGCGGCGATCTCCTTTGCGGAAATCCCGATAAGCCGTTCGTAAAATGGTTTCGTGTTCATGGCTTTAGTGTTTTCCTTTGGATTCTGTATTCCCATCTAATTTTGTTTGATTCGCTTTGAGCTTTATTTCTTGTTCTGTTTTTATTTGTCCATGATTCGCCATTGCTTTGCGCTGCTGCTTTCCATCCGCTCGCTTTGTAAATTGTCCCTTGGTGAACATCAACGTCCTGATAACTAACCAACAATGTGATATGTGGTAGATTTTTAGAAATGTCCCTTCTCATTATTCCAATCATTCGACTAGCTGAATTCAATGGGGCTTTGTCACTAATCGCCATTCTGCGTAACTCTAAAGCAGTTGCCCCTTCTTTCATTCTGTTAGCTGCAATCGGACTTGACCAAATAGCAACAGCATAAGCAACATCATCATATTCAGCAATATAACATGCGTAATCTTTATTTCTCACAACATTCGACCAGTCAATTTTAGGGAATCTGGAGTGCCATATTGCGTTTAGCTCGCATGCTCGATGCACTTTGCAGCTATTTATTTTAAGTTGGAGCGCGGAGGTCGGAATCAAACCGCCTCGTCCACTACGGAATAGTGGCATGCTATCTGTTACATCATCCGCGCAAAAAATCTTCATGTGATCTGGGATTTGTTGTTTATTCGTAGTCTCTAGCGGCTATTAGGTGTTCTGGTATCCCGTGGTATCGGGTTTGGATTCGGTCGAAGTCATACCCCCCCGCGCAATGCGGCTCAGTGTCCAGTAGGTGAGTAGGGGATGGCTTACTGCTTAGTGCTTTCATCTTCTCTAACCATCCGTCTTGAGGGTAGGCTTTATTGAGAAGGAGGAACGCTGCTGGCGGCAAGTCGTAATCGTGATTCATGTGTTTGGTTACATTGATCTTGCTGCTGTAAGTGCCACAAGCAATGTGTCAAGCTCCTCCCATCGCAGAGAGGCAGCACAACGCAACGGCATGGTTTCTCCGTCTTGATGCAGCATAAAGGAGCATCCTTCAAGGTTTCCCCATTGATACACCGAGACGGTAATGCCATTGCCTGTGACGAACGTTTCTTTTGTGTCGGATTTGAATGTTTCTAGTTTCATGGTGTCTTTTTTGCTTCCTCCTGAATAAAATAAGTTAAGTCGTGATCGTGCGATGTAGCCTTGAGCTCAGTGTCTATCTCCTGCTTAAGCTCCACCTTGCAGACTTGAGCGCAATACTTTCCGCCCTCGGATATGGCGCAAGCGGTTTCCATTGCCTCCTTTGCATTGAAGGAGGTGTAGGGAATCCCGTGTTTCTTCATGTGCTGAGTCCACATTCTTGAGCCTGGAGGTCGGACGAATATCAGGTATCTTTCTTTTGATGCTAGTCTCATAGTGTTTGTTTCTTTCTGAATGACTCCCAAGTGAAGGCGAGTTTCGCCCCGTTCTCCTCGATCCTGTCAATCACGGCAGGGGATAGCGTAGAAGCCAGCCTTTCCCATGTGTAGTTGGAAATCAAGATTGTCGGCATATCGGCGGCATATCGCGCATCAATAATCGCGGTTAGCTGCCTGTCCTCGTATTGGGTTTCCCCGCGCTCCTGGACTTCATCAATCACAAGTAGAGCGGCTTCGGTGTAATCCGACACGACTTCCCTCTCCGACTTCTCACTTCCAGCCGTGTAGGTGGATTTGATCGTGGAGAATAGGTTGACCGCCGTGGTGTAAATCATCGGGCGTTTCTTCGTGATTGTTGACCATCCTATCCCGCCAGTGCCGATATTCGGGCGTTTCGACTTGTGCGCTCTAGCCACCTCCCATGCCATGCGGGTCTTGCCTGTGCCGTAGCCTCCGTAAAGGATTGTAATGCCTCCAGAATCGGTTACAGCAAGGGCTTTGGAGTAGTTAGCCAGCCAGCCGTCACCTCCCGCTGGCGGGGCATCCTCGTAGCGTTTGGGAAATCCTCGTAGTAGGTTCATTGCGGGAGGTTCAGGAGTTGGGAAACCGTGTAGCTGCCACCTTTAAGGATGTGCGAGTAGTCCACCGGAAGTGTCGGCTCGATCCTCTCGGAATCACCCGTTCGGAATAGCACTTCCGCTGCCTGGCTGATGCTGCAATTCCTCTTCTTGGCGAGTCTCCTAATACGCTGGTGAGTTTCCTCCTCCAGCCGGAGAACGACTGTGGCTTTCTTCTCCCAAGGCTTGTGCCGTGGTCTGCCGCATACGATGTTGAATCCCTTGTCGTTCGCTCTCATAGTGCTTTGTATTGGGCGAAGGTTTTCCCGTTGCGGGTGATCTTAGTGGTTACGATTGCGAGTCCACCCTTGCGGAGTTCCGCTATTCTTGCAGCTAGACGCATACATCCCCACTTTTCTAGGGCTTGCAGGGGCGTTAGTCTGCATCCACGGCGTAGCCACGCTTCTATCTTTTTCGTTGTGCTTGGTTGTGTGTTCATAGTTTTGTGTTTGTTGGAGAGTAATCGAACAGGTCGATACACTGAACGCGAGCGTCAGTGATCTTGGCTGTTCGGCAGAGAATTGCCACCGGGGGCAGAGGGTGAGCTACTTCCGGCTCGCTCCTCCGTTCCGCCCCCAGCAGCAAAATTTTATCAAGGTCGCACCGCAAACAACCGCCTTGAGGCAGCGGGCTGGAGCAGTCGCATTCCGATATGTCCCGCCAGTATTGCAGCGTGGAGATCGTATCGGATACAAAAAGATCGAGAACAAGTCGCTCCATACAACCCGCCGAAGCGTCTTTTTTGGATTCAGAGTTCATTGGTGGCGGGTGTATGCGCTTTTGCGTTAGTATTCATACAGTGTTTCAGGAAACTCATAGACGGAGTGAATCCGTTCCATGATTGCTGATTGAACAGCTTCCTCGATTTGCTCGTAGGAAGGGTCTTCCGTGTGCTTATGCGCTCTGGAAACGCCGTAACGGCATCCTTCCTCGATGCATTGTGTCAGTATTACTAGGTGTTTTGGTTTCATGTCAGTGTTGTTTAGTTCCATAGGTTGCGATTAGTAAAGCGTCTGCTGTTGCGTGAGTGATTTTCATGCTGGGGAAAAGCTCTTGTGCCTTGCGCTTGGTGACATTCTTGTCCCCTTTCGTTAGGCATCCAAGCTCTTTCTGCCAGACTTGTGGACGGATTCTTGTAAAAGGAATCCCCGCTGCCGTCAATGCCATCTCAAGGTGTCCGAAGCCATTACCGAAAGTGAAGGCGGATTTCACACCCATCTGAGGACTGGACGATACTTGCTCTAGGTAAGCCATTGCCTTCGTCTCTCCCACTCCAAGCGAGGGTGATGCGGCAGCCCGTATGTCTTGAATCAACTCCCACAAGTCTTGTAGGGTATCCGGCATCTTCTCCACGCAGGGTTTCCCGTCCGTGATCCATGCGATACCGCCGTTGACTCCTGGATCAACCCCTATGACGCAAGGCATCATGGTTCTGCGTTCTGGGTTAGGGATTGAAGTGCTTGCTGGGCTTTTTCAAATGCTTCTGGCATGGATACTGGCATAAAATCAACACTGTCAATACAGTTGCAAGATTCTATCAAGTCTTGTAGTGCCTCCGCCAGCCTGTCGCGCTGCTCGGTGACTGTCTTATTTTCCATCATCAGGGATAAAGCGGTTGTCTCTATATTTGCATATTTGTTTTTTAGAATATCCAGTTCTTCTGCAATCTGATACCAAGATTTACCGCTAAGGCATAGAGCCTTCCATCTTTCGTTTGTGGTTGGTGTATTGTTCATGCTTCCTTCGGGGTTAGGGATTGGAGGGTTGTTTCGGCAAGGTCTTTTGCTGATTGTGGGTCTTCGTGAATCAAATTGAAAACACTACAAAGATTATCCGCCAGCCTGTCCCGCTGTGCGGTGACGGTGGCGAGTTCCTCCTGTGCCTTGGCGAATCCGTAGTCCATAAACTCGCGGGTTCGGATTGTCTCCTCCCGTGCCTCGTCCCGCTCGCGTTCTAACCTTCTGGCGAAGTCTATGCTAACTCTACCTGTCCCAAACTGGGCTTCGTCGGTTTCTGGTGTGTCGCTCATTTCGCGCCCTCCAATGCTTTTTCTGCTTTGATTTGTGATCTATCCCATCCAACTCCGTAAAGGTCGCCGTGAACTTGCCTAATGTATCGCCAGCCAGATAGCATATCGCGCAAAGCCTCCCGCGCCTTGTCCCGCTCGCGTTGCAATGTCTTAGCATGATCCCAGATAGTTCCGTTGGGGTCGCGGAGTTCGCAACCAAGGTCTTTGTTTTGTTGGATGTATTTTGCCTTCCATTCGTCGCGTTCGCGTTTGAGTTCTGCGTTGGTTTCCTTTAGGAATTGCTTGTATGCTTTTATGTCCTCTATGTTGGTTGCTTTTAACGTAGATTCGTCCGTCTCAGGTGTGTCAGTTTTCATGGCTTCTGGGTTAGGGATTGGAGGGCTTGCTGGGCTTTTTCAAATGCTTCTGGCATGGATACTGGCATAAAATCAACGCTGTCAATACAGTTGCAAGATTCTATCAAGTCTTGTAGTGCCTCCGCCAGCCTGTCCCGCTGTGCGGTGATGGTGGAGAGTTGGTGTTTGAGTCTTGTTATGATTTGACTAATGTAACATGCGACTGCAATGATTGTAATGGCTGGGGCAATTATGTCTAAATAGTTCATGGCTTATGGGTTAGGGATTGGAGGGCTTCGGTTGCAACAAATCTAGCTCCGTGACCATTATCGCATTGGAGGTCTGAGTAATCGAATGTCGTAATCATTTGCAACGCTTCCACCAGCCTGTCGCGCTCGTCTAATGTCTGTGCCAGTTTCTTGCCCATGCGCTCGTTGGCATCGTTTAGTTCTCGGCAAACACTCGACATCCTCCATTGCTCCCGTGCCTCGTCCCGCTCGCGCCTTGCTTCTTTTAAGAGTTCCCATGCAGCCAGTTCACATTGAAGGTCGTTCTCAGCATCCGTCTTAGGTGTTGGTTGTGTATTCATGGTTCTTTGTTCGGGTTGGTTGTCCACTTTCTAATCGTGCGAAAGAAAGCTTCTGCGCGTTGGGCGGCGGTTGCGGTAATGCACATATCAAAATCCATTTGTGCTTTTGTTACTCCAGCTTCTCGGCGGATCGCTTTTTTGATTTGTTGCGTGTATTTCTTTGGGAGATTCGGGTCGCCATAAAGCATTTTCTCGGCTTCGTGCATCGCGTTTAAGTCGTTGCAGTAGTCGGGAAGCTGGTGAACGTCACGCGATAGACGCGCTTGTGGCGGTCGCCAGTATCGAATCTGTGAATTTCCCACGTGGGAAATCCATCCGCACGACTCAGCGATGGCGATTCTTTGCGCTTTTGGTTTCATATTTTTGTAGTTCAATATCTCTTTGAGCATCTAGGGCAGATGCCCTGTCCGTGTTTTGTGAACATCAAGGTCGCCCTGCAATCGCGGCAGAAACCGAGAAACTTGCAGAGTTTTCCGAGGTAGTATCGTAGTTTGTATTTCATTGTGATAATTGAATTATAATCGAACAGGTTGATGCGGTGAACGAAGCGTCACCGATCTTGGCTGTTCTCGGAAGAAATTTCCGCAGCCATCTTGTCCATGACAGCTTCAGCCGCCACATGCCCGCGATGTTTCAGCAGTTGCCGGATGCGGTGCTTTAGCTTGTTTTCGCTGCGTTCGAGCGCCTTGGCGTGTTCCTCCATCTTTTCGAGGTTGTGCCAGTCTTGCCAGTTGTTCCGCTTTATCTCTTCGGAGAGAGCGGCGGTCTTGGGAGTTTCGCGGAGTCGCTCGGACAAAGAAGACCGAGAACAAGTCGCCGCACGCAACGGGCTATCACTTTTCAATTTCTTTTTCATGGTCGTTTCAGGTTCGCCCGTGCGTGGGCTAGGCGTTAGCAAGATGAAGTTTCACGTAGTCCATCGCCGCCCGTTTCGCTTTGTCCTCGGAGAGAGGTTCGTCGTTGCAGGAATTGTAAAGCGGCACACTTTTGCCTCTTGCCACCCAATACCAACCTTGCTTCCCGCTGTGTCGGCGAGAATACTCGTAGGCGTTGGCGTATTCCTCCCCTCCCATGTTGAGCGAGTGTCCGGGATGACCGCTGCATACACCCGCAAGCCCTGTCGGACGCGGATTCTTTTTCCATCTCAATGCCTGTTTCATATTTGTTTGGAGTTTTGGGGTTATTCGGTTTCGCTAACAAATCGCCGTATCCAACGGCGGCCAGATCTTTATTTTAGTCGGCGTCCTTTCCGCCGTGGATAGGTTCGGCGTACACTTTTGGACTTCGATGCAAAGCTGTTCGTAAATCATGGTCGCTTTATAAGGGTGTAGTGTGACCCCTCGGGCTTTGAAATTCGCCACGATTCGGTGGCGTTCTTCCGAGAGAAAACGAATGAGGCTGTCCGGCTACGGGGGCGGTACTGTATTCATTTGCTGAATTTTTTTATTGAAATTATACTTTGATAACTAAATGTTCTTTTGAATTGAAAATAGACTCTAATAAATTTTCTAAAGCAATTGAAAGATCTGGGTTATCAAGCAATGGGTTAGGGCTTTTTAATGATTCTTTAATTTTATTTTTGGTTTCATTTTTATCGAAATATCCAATTGAATCAGCTTTTTGGTATTTTTCTCCAAGTTTATTGAACAACGAGTCATTCATAACAAATCTGATGCTTACATCTCCCCGGTAATTTACTTCTACTTCAAGTTCGTTTAGTCGCTTTGGGATAGCGATTATTGCCTTTTCTTTGATTTCTTCTATGATTTTTTCTTGTTTGATGTTGGCTTCTTCTTTTTGCTTATTGAACTTTTCTTTAGCTTTTACAACTAAAGCTTCGATAAGTTGAGATTTAGTGGGTTTAGGTTGTGTTTTTTTGATTTTGTTTGGCAGTATTAGTGTTGTATTCATATCGTTTGATTTTATTTTGTGTTTTATTTGGAAAGAGTTTTTACGAAAGCTTCTGCGCGTTGCGCGGCGGTTGCGTCAAGTAAAGTTTCTGCATCCCATTCGTTACGATTTACTTTTCGCTTTTTTATTATGTTGGCTAAGTGGTCGTTAAAAATACTTCGGAAGCTCCAGTCCATTTCCCAAAGCACTTTTTCCGCTTCGTGCATCGCGTTGAGGTCGCTGAGGTAGTCGGGTAAGTTTTCTACAACGAAGCATTTTTCTTCTTTGCGAAAAAGCAGGGTTTTAACTGGTTCGTATCCTCCTTGGTAACTATTAAGGGAGGCGTTCCACGTTGGGACATCGGCGTATTCACGAGTCCACCCACACGCTTCTGCTATGGCTATTCTGATCGCAGATTTGCTGTTTTGCTGGTCGATCTCTTGCTGGAGTTTGTGCTCTTTGGCCAGACCCATATCATCTTCTTCGGGGAATCCGTTCATGGTTGGTAGTCTTGGTGTATTTTTGTGTCGTGATCAAAAGATTCGTAGATTTCTTTTTTTATTGATTGAATTAATAGTTTTGTATCTTCAATCATTAGTTGCAGTATTAGTATTAGCATTCCTGTTAATGCGAATGTTAGAGTTATCATATTATATTGTTTTGGGAAAGCGTCTCCCCTAGAAATTCTTTATTTAGCCGAGGCTAAAAACCCAGTAACTAGGGAATTCGAATTGCTAGAGGAGACATTTACACACACACTGAGAAAGTGATTGCCACTGGAGGTAGAGGGCGAGCTACTTGCGCCTCACTCATTCGTTCCATCTCCAGCGGCAAATTGATTGCTTCGCCCATGTTCTAGTTAGCATGGCTCAACCTGAGGCTTAGTGACTGCTGCTAAAGTCTACTTATTGCCTACGAAGCAAAGGGGTTTTGGTTGTACAAGTTACGTCTCCAAGAGTGGGATTGCACCATCTAGTATTCACTGGCATACGCCCTTACTGTTTTCACTTTACAACCAAAATTCATTACGTTTTTGAAAGTGGCAGTCTTTGTCAGCAATTGGCGTGTGGAGACGCCTACGTTTTACACAGCAACCAAAGAGCTTATCATACTCATTTGGCTCTTTGCACCCGCTCCGTATCGTGATTACCGGATGCTGACTCACTGACAAAGACCTTTAGATAGCAGCTTACGGCTGCAAGTCGTAACGACTATGCTCAAACGGTCGTTAAGCGTCAGTGTGGGAGGAGTATTTTCTGCGTGGCTGCGAGGGCGCATACTCCATGGATATTTCTCACTCTTTAGCCATGACCTCATTTAAGCACCACATCTCAACCTTTGGTCAGGTCGCTCACGTATCAGACCTCTGCCTACATGCTGTGACTGATAGCTAATCAGTTTGCCAAGGTGGGTTGAATGGGGCTGGCAAGTGTTCTTTTTTACCCTAAGTAAGATCGTCAGGTCATGCCCTCACTGCAAAGGCTGAAATGTGGTGACTGCTTACGCCAGTCAATCGAAGTGATGTTTTTTGTAGGCTCACTTATTTATCCCAGATTGTTTAGAACAAAGTGTTTGGAGCAAATTTGAATTTATGCCATCCAGCTTTGTGCTTTTCTTGCGCAAGTGCTTTGCGTTCTTTGTGATCTTGCAACATGGCTTGATGTTTTTCATGCCTGTCTTGACATTTTTGCGGTGTTTCTTTTGCTTTGAATTGCGGAGTCCATTTTGTTATGAATTCGATTTTATCGCTGTATTTTACTGGGTTTGTCATGATTGAGTTGGTTAAAAAAAGTGGAGATGGGAGAGTTACCTATTGGTAAGAGTTCTGTATTTTCCGGTTTTTGACAATTGGTAAGATAGTGATGAAGGGCTAATTCCGTATTTTAATTTTAGTTTTTTGTATCCGAGTCCAGCTTTGTGATCTGCTCGAACTTCCGCCCATGTTTCATCTGTGTGACGGCTTGCTGATCTTGATGCTTTTTGTGCGTGAAGTCTTCTTTCTTTTGGGCATCTATCCATTGCATTTTCCGATCCTGTTCCTAAGCGGATGTTTTGAGGAGTGTTATTTAGGGAGTTCCCATCAAGATGTCTTGTGTGTATGGAATTTTTTAAAGCATCTTCGCCAAATAGCTGAAAAGCTAGTAGTCGATGCACTTTTACTGGGTAGCGTTTGGAATTACCTATTCCTACGTTGAAAACATAATACGGGATTGGGTTTTGTCCTGTTCCTGATTTTGTGATTTGTAGTTTTCGGGTTTTTCCTATTGCATTGCATACACTTCCATCATTCATTACTCGATAGCCTTTCTTGAACGCTATTCTGATTGCTTCTTTTGTTTTAGACATGTTCAAACTTACTTGATTAAGGGTTTGATGCAAGTCTTAATTTGGAACTGGAGCTGGCGGGAGTCGAACCCGCGTCCACAACACTGTTAAATACATTTTCTACAAGCTTAGTCCTTTCGGACATTGGGGACGCTGGTTAGGCGACCTTCCACCACTCAGTTTTTACGCCGCTGAGTTGCGTTGTTTGCCTTACTGTTTCAGGTCATCCGCCCGAAGGCACGGCGTAGGATGATCTTACCCGGTTTGTTTCCCTTCGTAGAGCGAGCGTTTCGGAGGGCGTGTTTTGCTTAGGCTACGAGAGCAACTGTGTTGCTTCCGAAGTTTCCGCGAATGACGTTGTTGCCATTTGTTTGTTTTGAGCGGCTTATTAAAGAGGCCAGCCGATCAACCTCTACTTGCTTATGTATCCTATCGCGTTGTGTCGAAACCATTACAGCCCCGTAAGATTGATATTGCTAAAAAAAGTGATAGCTCCACCCAAGATTTTGTCAAGGGTGGAGCTAGGTATGATTAGAACGCTACGTCAAGCGATGTTGGAGCTGTGAAAGCTGCGTCCAACTCGTCAAGATCAACGTCTTCAGCTTCTGTGCTGTTGTCTGGACCGACATAGCGAACTTTGGCTTGGATGCGTCCATTGTATTCTTCGTGTTCGATGCGTAGTGCGCATTTCTGATTTACAATTTGTGCAACGTCTTTGAAGGACTCGATGCTGAATGCTTCTTTGACTTGTTTTGCTGTGTTTTGCGCTGCTGCTGGTGTCGAGCAATACATTTCGTGGTTCACGATGCGCGTTCCTGTGTCGCAATCAAGTGCAAGGTGAAGCTTGCCGTTGCGATTACGGCGCATTGCTGCACCAATTACGACTGCATTGTGAATCCCGGGCTTAATAAGTCCGATGAACGGTGCGTTGGTGATGTTAGGTGCTGCTGCTGTTTCGATTTGTTCTGTAGTTTCAGTGTTCATTGTTTTTCCTTTTTGTTTGTTTTAGATTGTGCGTTGTCGTTGTGTCGCACCCCACTGCTTGTTCTATTTCGTATCTTTTACATACTATAACCTCAAGCGCGAAGCGCTCCCGACTAACTCAGGAGTGCGTCGAGTGTAGAGGCGAATTCTTTTGCTGCGGCTTTTTCACGAATGAGCATACCGAAGCGGTTATGAGTGATGCTGTTTTCTACTGCTTTGCGACGGCGAAGCTGTTTTGCATCATTTAAGGTGCATGAAATCACTTTGCGGTTCATGTAGCGTGATGGCGACATGATGAACGTGGTTTCAGGCTCAATGTTGTTATCTGGTGCAATGGTCATGCACGGCAGGGTTTTGACTGGCTCCATCACGGATTTCTCCGTTCTTCCCATTGTCCACATATTGTGGGTTTGGGGATACCAGTAGCGACTTACATCTTGGGATGAGGACTCAGTGCAGAATGCGTTGTGCAGTGTTGTGAGGCGTGTAAGGCGCTCAATCTTCTCTTGCATCCATTCGATGATTTGCTCGCTAAGCTCATTCGGCTCCTGCTTCATGCAACGCTCGATGGTTGCTTTGGCGCTCTCAATGCCTTCGTGGAGGTAGTCCTCGGTGAAGGCTTTGGATTGCGCGTCTCCCATCGTGATGCCGCTCTCAGACCGCTCTATGACGCTGGAAACAGCGCGGAACAGTTCAAGCTCGTCATCATCTTCGGCAAACTTGGATAGATCAATGAAGACTTGATCGTCCTCACGCTGTGGAAAGCAGGTTAGGAACTCTTCTTCTTCGTTCATGAAGTCCACAACTTCGCCGTTTTCGTTCTCAATTGCCAAGTCTGAGCTTTCGCTGAGTAAGTGGTAATCAAGCTGTGAAAGGCTTAATGGAGCCTGATACGCTTCGTGGCCTTCAGGAATACCCTTGTTGGGGTTGTCCTGTGTAAGCTCGTTGTTTGCATCAACCCAATAGCTAGATGGTGTGCATTTTGGATTCAACCTCCAGCCGATGTAAACCAGCCAGACGTTGCCTTGCCATGCCGATGTGTAGCTTGGGAGCCACTTGTAGCATTGTTCAATCTCACCCTTGTCGTTTGTCCACTCAATGAGCGGTGCTTCTAGGATTTGATTGAGGACTGCGGTGTCTCCACCTACAGGCACGATTCCTATGCGCGTAGCGATGTTTCTAAGAGCCCTTGACGGATACTTGTTCAGTATCGGAGCCAAGGAGCCTTGCGAAGCTCCTAGGTTGACGATACGGCCATCTGGGAGCTTCATCGCATAGTAGGCTTCAGCGTGTGCCTTGCCTTTAACTGCTGGTGGCAACTCGTGAATCACCGAATCAACCCATTGGAACCGATCTCCAACCTTTTCCTTTTTAGCCACGGCTAAATTAGCATAGTTGGATGGTGTTTGATGCTTGGATTGTTCTGCTTTCCACGCTTTGCGCGACTTTACCGACTCAACTGCGTAGCAAGCTGCTGCCAGCCTGTCTTCTACGCTTTCAAGTCCTTCTTTGGCACGGTCAATGATGGCAATCTCATCTTTCTCCAGCCCGTAACGGCCAAAGTTGCGATAGATCATCAGCTTTTGCTGCCACATTGCGTTTGCGAGCTGCCGGGATTCGGCAAATTTCGCCATTTCATCAGCCATTGAACTCATCACTGGGTCGTTGGCGATTAGTTCATTCAGTGGCACTCGCGGTGCAAGCTGGATAAACGGTGCTGGTTTGATGAAGTTGCGAGCGAACGCTTCTTCCAGTTGGCACACGATGTCGTGTGGGGTGACGCTATTCTCTGCCAGAGCGTCAATTGCGGCGTTAGGATATGCTGTAACCGATTTTGTCATGTTATCATCCTTTCTATTTTGTCCATACACTCGCATGGACGCTGGTATCTCAAGCGCGAAGCGCTCGAAACCCAGTCCTATCGCCTCTCAGTGTGAACCAAGAGACGAATGGACTAGGCTTTAGTTAGGCTAAATACTGATTTAGGTCGTGGTGCTTCCTTAGCGATCTTAGTAGCAGTAGTTCCTTGGCGAGCTTGTTTCTAAGTGATGGTTTTTTTGGGTTGGTAGCTAGATTAGCTCTAGCTTCTTTTACCATTTGCCTGTGGTGGTGCTTTACGTAGTGGTAGTCTTTTGGACTCATGGGATTAGTGTTGTTGAAGGGATGAACTTGAATGACATTCTGACTTCATCGTAGTCGCAGTTGTCGTTTGCTACGTCTTCATAGTGCCTGTTCCGCAGCCATTTCATTCGATCAAGGATTTGCTTGGCGGTTCTTGATGGGTAGATAATTTCGGGTTTGCCCCATTTGTCAAAGTAGCGTTTTTCAACCTGTATTCTCCATGGATAGTGTGGACTTTGGGTTTCGTATTTCAGATTACCTCTGGGGCGTTTTACCTCTTTTGCTTTGTAGATTTCTTCCATCCGCCTATAGGCTGCGTTTTGGTTTACGCGAACCTTTAAGCGTTCCATTAGATCAAGAAGCATCTCGTATTCAAACGAGTGTCTCCCATCTGAGTATGACGCTTCACCTTTTGTGATGAGCCATTCTAATCGCTTTATGTCTATTATTGGTTTTGTTTTCATAGTGTGTATGTTTTAGTTTGGTTTCCATTCTCCATCTTGCGTTTCGCGGTAGCCGCATTCAGTCACTAAGAACTGTGCGATTTCACGCTCTCCTACGTTGTAGTTGCGGTTGCGGTCATACTGCCCATCTGTGATGAACGTCACGCCCGCGATGGCCGCTTTCTTGATTTCGTGGAAGTTGGGCGGAATCCTTCCCCCGCGATTACCCTCGACTGAGACAAACACAACGTCTTGCGCTGTGTATTCCCCTTTGTTCGCCAATGCTCCCCAAGCGAGCATGTAGGCGTGTGTCGAAGAACGAGCTGATCCCCTGCCTATGAAGCAGGTTGCGCGGTCACTCTTCGCTTGGTCTTTGGCAAGGTAAGGGCTGCTACCCTGTAGTTTCACTTTCATGGTGTGTTTATGTTTTATTGGACCAAACACGGGTTAGTCCTTTCCCGTCTTGACGCACTCGCGTCTTAAAATGTAATTGCTTCAAATCGGTCGTCTAAATGGGTTTGAAGCAACGCTTCAATCTCACACCATTCAAGTTCACCCGCTCCGCATCCGGGGCGTGGGAGCACAATGCGTTGCCAGCGGAACTTATCTGCCATTTCGACAAGCTGCTTTGCTGATTCGGTGATGATTTCATGCTTAGCTTTACAAGCCCATCCCGGTATTTTTTCGCCAACCTTGAATTTGGATGCCATGTGTCCAACCGCATTACTACCATCAAACACTCCGAAGATTGGTTTGACGGGGAAGGCGACAAGACAGCACGATTCCGTTGCCTTTCCAATGATCATGGCTCTATTTCCATGCTTGGCTATTAGTTGGCCGTATTTGAACTGGATTCCCGGCCAGCGCTTGACTGCTTCTGCCGCGCATCCTCTTCCCATTACGCACGATCCATCCGACTTCGTAAAGCCGTTGGTGGTGATGCAGATTGCATCGCATTCCTGATCGAACAGGTTTCCTTTAATGTTTTTCATAGTGTGTTTTAGTCAGGCTAAATGCACGTAGCCTTTTCGTGTTTGACCTTTCGGTCGGAGAATCTTATACGTTCATCATGTCCGATGAACAACCACCCACTCAATCGTCTCAGGATGCCCCACAAGCGGCTCCTGAAATGCTTCTGTCACGTATGCCTCACAAGAAGGTAAGGGACTCTGACTGGCCTGTCATACGCTCTCTTGCTGAGAAGGGCGTAACCTATGGAGAGCTCGCTAAGAACTATGGTGTCACCGCCCAACTCATTCGCGCTCGCTCCTGTAAAGAGAAATGGCTTACGAAACAGCGTTTAGCCATGACTAAAAACGAGACTATCGCTTCCGATCCTGCCACTGCCGCTGTATTAGGCTTGTGGGAGACAAGGCAACAAGACGCTCGTGAACAAGTGTATCAAGGCGCTCAGAAAGCTCTCGCTCGCTTTTTCGCTATGTCACCTGTCCCACAAACTTTTGCTGAAGCCGCAACCGCTAATAAGCTAATGAAGGACGCAATTGATCCCTCAGGCTCCACTCCCTCCAACGGCTCCACAACCGTAAACATCCTTGCAACTCAAGGCTTTTCACCTCGCCCGACCATCGACATCTAATCCTTAGTAATCCACTCAAGTTACTTTTTTAACTTTTATGCTTTACTTTTTTCTCCACTCCTCCTTAAAATCGAAGAGAGGAAGACAGTGAATAGAATATGTAGCCAAACCTCAGATTTAGCCCATTCCTAAACCCTACGCTCACCATTCCCCAAAATGAGCCCAAATCACCCCAAAGGAGCCCTAAAGACCCCCAAATCAACCCTAAAGGCATCTCTGAGAGATAAAAGCTCACAAAAGAATGATCTCTGAGGTATAAAAGCTCTTAAAGCTCTCCGTATGAGAGGGATAAAGCGGTTAGAAGCTTCAGATAAGGTAACAAAGTTTGATTGTTATTATCTTAATAAAGCATCAAGCGAAGCCCACAACGGAGATTAAATACAATAAGACCACAATCGCCGAAGGCAACCCAACGATTGAGTGCGGAAAAACAATCTGCCGGTATGATGGGGATGGGAAGTGAGAGGTTTCTCTAACTCCCGAATAAGAGCCACCGATCAGTTACGACCGATGGCTCTGGGTTCGAGTGTTAGAGTTATTAGTCAGGATCAATTCCTGACCATGTTTTCTTATAGTAGAAGGCTTCATCGTCTATATCGTCAAAGCCGAGCGCTTCCTTTTCCATCGTGCTATAAATAAGCGATGATTCCAGGTTTAACCCTTCGCTAACGCCAGTGAAGAAAACTAACGATCCCCTCAACTTAATGAGGTAAGACTCGTCAATCTTCTGATCGAATACATCGCGCTTTGTTTCAAGATCGCTGATGTCATTTTCTATTTCTTCAATCCATTCGAATACGATGGTTTGGAGGGTTTCTAGTTGCTGCATTGTTTTCATATGTGTATTCCTCTTCCTGAGGGCTCAGTGGAGACCAGCGAGCTGGGAAGATGCCTGTTGTGCGGTCAGGCTCCGCAAATGAAAACCACCGATCATTCACGACCGATGGCTCTGGGTTCGAGCGTTAGACCCTATCGTAGAGGGACAGGAATTCACGAATGGTTCTGGTGTAGGTTTCCCCGTCCTCCCGGTATTTGACTCCGAGGTTCCAGTTGGCCACCCAGACCACCGTGCATCGCCTACCGCTATTTTTGGCTACATATAGCCCCGGAAAAGCCTCAACAGGCTCAGGAGCAATTGTAGCCGCCTTAGCGATTACTGACATCGCGTGGTCAACCCACGCTTCGTCATAAACAGATGGCCAAGCGCTCATGGGATAATGCTCCTTTCGATTGGAACATTTCCTTTCATCCCCGTGTCGGCCCACGCACAGAAGCGCAGGACGATCAGGCCGACGACGATCCAAAAGATCGCCACAACTATTGTTAGTATTATTCTCATACTTGTATCCAATCAATCCCGATTGGGCTGAGGACTTACGCACGGCTATACCGTGCTGCCCCAGTGGAGGGATTAGTTGATAGTTACTAATCCGTTGACCTCAAGGGCCAACAGTTCTTCATGGCTTAAGTGCCATGTTTTCCCCATGTTTGGGGGGCGACCGATCAGGGCTTCGAGCTGCTGCTCGTCCTCATCGCCGCAAAATGCGGCAATGGTTTTGTTTCCAGACTCCAGCTTGATGCCGTTTCCGGCAGGAGATGGCAGGAGCGAAGGTGCCCAGATGTTTACGTATACTTCTACTTTCTTCATATGTGTGTCTTTCTATACAGCCTCGATATCCTGCGAGGAGTCAGGCCAGCGCGTTCAACGCTGGGAAAGTGTTTAGATACAAACATAATTGTTTAGGCAGTGCTCTACGTTGGTGTAGGAGCAGTGCAAGGTGGTATCACTACATGAGGCTATCACTACCGAGGGGCCACGGGGGGGGTAGGCGCTGACCAACTCGTTTCACTCAACGCACATGACTGAAAGGGTTCTTCGTGAGGAAAAAAAATAAAACTTCGTGGGGAAAAAAATAAAACCAAGTGAGGAAAAAATAAAATTTTGCGGGGAAAATAAAGTGTTTGACGGCGAGTGTTGTGGGTTGGTATATGGTTTTAGCGCGGTGTTGAAAAGGTATCATGCGAGCCTCATAAGCTTGAGTTACGAGTTCGATTCTCGTCTGCGCAACCAATTTAAATTATGAGTGTTAATGGTAATGCTGTGAGGGGGCCTGTTGTTTGTGGGATGGAGTTTCCGGTGGGGAGTTCGGAGATAGATGCTAATTTGTGGATGTTTTCGAGGGGAGAGATAAGTCCTAATCAGAGATTTGATTGTTTTAAGAGGGCGGTTGATTTGGCGTTCAACTGTGAGGGGAGTATTAGGGAGGTTGTGTGGAATGAGTGGACTGAGTGGATTGTGAGGGAGTTGATAGGGGATTGGTCGAATCATCAGTTTCTTAGTCTTGCTGGTTGTTCTTCGTCGGGGAAGAGTGATGCGGTTGCCTTGTATGGCTTGATGAGTTATTGGAGTCGGCCGACGGACACTTACTTTATTGTAATGAGCACGACAAAGTTGTCGGCGCGGGGGCGGATATGGAAGAGTATCAATCAGTTTTGGAGTCAGGCTGTTGAGAAAGGATGTCCGGGCAAGCTGATTGATTCGGATGGATACATTAAGGGGATTAACGCCAAGGGGCAGTTAACGAGGAATAGTGGTATCATTTTGATGGCGGCTGGGGGAACAGAGGCGGCAACGGCTTGTAAGGACTTGCAGGGCTTAAAAAATCCTAACTTCTTGGTTGCGGCGGATGAGTTTGCTTACTTGGGTGAGGGGATATTGAGAACATCTAGACAGAACCTTACGTCGAATGAGCGGCTAACCTTTTGTGGGATGAGTAACCCGGATAGGATTAGTGATTCTTTTGGGGATTTGAGTGAGCCAGAAAATGGCTGGAAGTCGATTACAGAGGAAGATGAGAGTTGGAAGACGAAGTATGGAAGGTGTATTCGGTTGAATGCTGAAAAGAGTCCAAGGATTATGAATCCTGACTTGGTTGATGAGAGGGGTAGGCATAAGTATTTCTGGCAACCCAATCAAGAATTGTGCGATTTGGTTGCGGAGGAGCGGGGCGGCAAGGATTCTCGTGGTTATTACCAGTTCATTAAAGCTTTCTGGTGTCCTGACGGTGCAACAAATTCCATTTATTCAGAGCTAGAGTTCTTGAATCATGGGGTATTAGATCAAGATGAGCCTGCATGGGATGACAGGCCAATAGTTTTGACGGCTTTGGATGAGAGCTTTTCTAGGGAAGGGGATAGGTCATTCTGTGCTTTTGCTCGATTAGGCAAGGTTAACAGTGTTGACCATTTGCATTTTTGTTATGAGGGCGCTTTAGAAGAAGACGTAAACAACAAAGAAACACCGCATACATTCCAGATTGTAGATCAATGGATGAAGCTGGCGGGGGATTTTGGAGTTAATCCAAACCACGCTATTATGGACAACACTGGTGGAGGTCAGGCATTTGGCCACATTGTAGATAAGCTATGGAGTCCAGCCGTTCAGAAAGTCAACTTTCAAGGAAAAGCTAGTGACAGAACAGTTGTGTTTCGAGAGCAGAACACGCCTTTCTACAACAAGAATAGTGAATTGTGGATACAGCCAAAGGAGTTTATTCGAGGTAGACAGATTAGTGGATTGTCCAAAGAAACAATGGCCGAGTTAATTGAACGTGAGTATCACAAAAAAGAAATAAAGGCACTAAGGGTTGAAAGCAAAGAAGAAGCAAAGAAAAGACTCAAAAGAAGTCCTGACCGCGCTGACGTATTCAATATGCTTGTAGAAAAAGCAATTACGCTAGGGCGCTTTAATAGTTTTGAAGTCAAGCAAGTTGCGCGTATGGTGAATAATGGGTGGGCTAAAGCAGGAGCAACAAGAGCTCTCGGAAGTTCATGTGGTAGGAAAATGAGAATTGGATAAAGATATTCTTGACAACTTGGTTGAATTAAGAGATTCAATCAGCAACTTACTAATTTTGATTTAGGAAATATGTTCTAAGAACATCTGGCAGGTAAATTAAATTCAACAAGAAAAATGGCTCTATTTTCAGATACGGAACAAGCTTTGGACGATCTCAAGTTGCTTGATGACGAAACACTAGAAGCGCCACCAGAAAGAATAAGCACTCCTGAAGCTGCTCGTGGAATCTTTAGGAAGATGGAATCTGATGATGAATCAGGTTCCTTTAATCGCTCGTTGGTTCAGGGCTTAATGGATTTCATTCCTCCGCATGATGAAGAAGAGCTAGAGAACAAAGGGCAGTCTGATAGGTTCAATATTACTACAGGGGAAGGACCGGCAATCAAGAACGAAGCTGTTTCAGCCTATCTTGATATTTACGCCAATCCAAAAACTCTGGCGGAAATTCCTCTTTCAAAAGAAATAGATGAGAACTACGCTGATACGTGGTCTCAAATTATGGCTGAAGAGTTTACTACGATGGATCGTAGCGATGACAAAAGCCTTCCGTTGCATTTGCAGTTATCAGACACTTATGTCACTCATGGAGTTGGAGTTGCTTTCTTTGACGATAAGCAAACGATGCAATACTCAGTAGCTGGACTTGATAAATTCAAATTTCCAAGAAGCACTGGTATTGTTTCAAGTGGCGTTGAGGTTGCAGCAGCTTCAGGAACAATGACTGTAACTGATTTGTATGGGAAAATTGGAGAAGGCGCTCTTGATGGATGGAATGAAAAAGCCGTAAAAAGGGCTATTGTTAACACTACATCCAAAATCAAAAGCCAGACATGGGGTAACTGGGAGCAAGTCCAGCGAGACATTAAATCTAATGAGGTTTATGTTTCCACTGTGGCTGAACCAGTCGAAGTTATTTTCCTTTGGGTAAAAGAATTTAATGGAAAAATTAGTTTTTACATTACCACATTAGACGCTGCTGAAGGAGGAAAGGGCAAAGAAGAATTTTTGTTTAAGCAACGTGATTTCTACGATTCCGTTGACGAGGCTTTTCAGCTTTTCACCTTTAATGTCGGCAATGGTGGACTTTTGTATACAGTTCGTGGTCTTGGTTATCTCATTTACCAGCTTTGCACTGCAATGGATGTAATGCACTGTAAGCTTCTGGACAATGCTAGGATTGGATCATCGCTTATTGTTCAACCTTCAAGCGTTGAAGACCTTCAGGATTCTCAATTGATTGATGCTGGCGGCTTTATTTGTCTACCTCCAACAATGAAGATTCCAGAGCGGCAGATGAGCCAGAACTTGAACAACTCATTGATTCCTGCAATTGAAGAAAGCCGAAGGATTTTGAATCGCGCCACTGGTGGTTTGGCTTCTGGTAACATGGTAATGAATCCAGAGCAAGATCGCAGAACGAAGCTAGAAGTGAGTTCGCAGCTAGATTACATTAACAAGCTGAACAGTTTTGCAATCAATCTTTTTTATGGCCCGTATGATAAGATCATGAGGGAGAAAGTTAAACGTGCTTTCACTGTCAGGCAGAAAGACAAGCAAGCTAGGAAGCGAGTTAATGAAATGAAAGCTCGGTGTGTTGCTCGTGGTGTTCCTGCTGACATCTTTAGTCAGATTGATTTCAAGCGAGTTAAAGCAACTCGGATTATTGGAACAGGTTCTCGTGCAAGTCGAATCATGTTGCTTGACCAAGTTCAGCAACTCTACTCTACATTTGATGCAGTTGGTCGTTCCAACTTTGAATATGATTACCTTGTTGAGCTTTTAGGAGTTGATAAGGCGGAGCGATACACAGGGAAACCAAATGAGAAGCGCCTTCCTTACGACTTCAAGATTGCAGAGCTTGAAAATATGGAGCTTCTTGAGAGTGATTACATTGCTCCTACGGATGGAGAGAATCATATGGTGCATCTATCTGCTCACATTCCGGCTCTTGAAGCAGGTTTGGAAGGCGTTGAAACTGGTGAAGTTGATCTGATCGAATGGACAATGAAGTATCAAATGCTCTACAAGCATTGCGTTGACACATTGGCAGTTACTACTGTCTATAAGGGTATTCAACCTGAATTGAACAAGTATCAAGAACTGGTTCAGCAAATTGGCGAGATTGTCGTAAATGGCATGAAAGCAATGGAGAAAAAGGTTAGAGACGGTGAAATGGAAGATCCACAGAAAGCTCAAGATGGAATGAGTCCAGAGGATACAGCTCTACAAGCCCAAGCAAAAGCAACGCAAGCAAAGCTTCAAGAAAAGGATATGCTTCATAAGCAAAAACTCCAACAAATGATGGAGGCTCATGTAGCCAAGCTTCAGATGATTAAAGAGATAGGGGCTCAGACGCAAGTTCAAGCAGCTCAAAAAGCAATGTCTTCAATCATTACAAGAGACGCTGAGACACAAGCAAAAATGACTCGTCTTAAGTCCACGCAAATTTAGTCCTGACTAAAAATGAATCTTACATTTACTGAAATCGAAAAAGAGCAACTAGCTCATTTATTTAATTCTCCGCTACTGCATCGTGGCATTCAACTTTCTCTTATGGAGATTGGTAGGAAAAAGTCTGGTTCAGAAACCATTGAGCAATCTGCCTTGGCTTTCCATTATCAAGAAGGCGCTCGTGATGTAATTGCAACTCTATTTGGATATGCGGATATAAAGGCGAACCCGCAAGTCCTGCCTAAAAGATTGATCCATCGCCAGTAAAACAAAGAAAACACAATGTCAGCAACAACAGAAAAAACGTCGGAAGAAATTATGACCGGAGGCCAGAAATGGGCTGATCCAAGTATTGGAGGAATCAATGATGCTTTTGAAAAGCTCTTTGATAAGCAGGAAGGCAATGCTGCGTCCTCAGAACCGCT
>Ga0208599_1000132_pt1 | contig 21943 bp, 24 predicted proteins | sample LakMenEpi17Aug12_FD_150706 | JGI IMG/M metagenome (GOLD analysis project Ga0208599, IMG submission 150706) | Freshwater microbial communities from Lake Mendota, WI - 17AUG2012 deep hole epilimnion (SPAdes) | ecosystem: Environmental > Aquatic > Freshwater > Lake > Epilimnion/Euphotic zone ... | reverse complement strand
GACTTTGTGAGTGGAATACAGGGGTGGTCATAGTGCCCTAGGGACACCTTCCGCAAAAAATGCCCGCCGTATTCCACTCACAAAGTCCGTATTCCAACCACAAAGTAATTTCCCAGGGTAATCGCACCACGTCACTTTCGGCAAGCCGGTACAGTTGGTGGTGGGAATACAGACGCTCGGCGCGCGAAACTCTGAATTGGTTAAGCCCTTGAATCATTTCATTGATCGTATCGGATTTCATTGGTCTGGTGCTTTCAGAAAGTATTTGTTCGCCGGGTCGATGAACCACGCCCCGCCCTCTCCAGTCTCGTCATCCAATTCGATAAACGTAGTAGCGCATCCTTTCTGCTTGAGAGCGTCCAGCGTGCTTTTCAGCCATTCGGGCGTGGTGTGTGCTGCCTCATAGTAAATTGTGTGAATGTGGCACATGACGTCCGTGTCTAGGAGTCGTTGCATGACGCGCATGTCGTACCCCTCGGCGTCGCACTTCATGAGGATGCGCGGTGCGCCACCGAGGACAGGCACGTGCCGCGTCAGGATATGCCTCTTGAAGAAATCAGCCAAATCGATCGCGTTGACGGTCACGAGCACCTCACCACCCTTGTCGATGCCATCAGCGCCTCCCGTTCCACCCGAGCTCATGTGGAAGCTCACGTTTTGGGCGGTGGTTGATACCGCCGTTTCCGTGAAGATTTGGACGCGACGCCCCGTGTTCCAATACGATTGCTGTAGGTCACGCAGGCGCGCGGTGTGCTTCGGGCTAGCCTCAAAGCCGAAAGAACACACGTCGTCGCGCTCTTGACCAAACACGGATGCAAAAACAGGCTCGCTTGGGTTGCCGTCCACCGCCGCGGCGTACGCGTCGAAAAGGTGCGGCTCGTACAGCTTGCGGAACTGAATGCCCAGGTTGGTGCCGAAGTCGACATACACACGCGCACACCCGTCTGCGAGGTGCGTGCGTGCCAAAGTTGATGATACGGCACAAAACGCCAGAGCACACGCTAAACGACCGCCGCGAGCCATCGCCTTTTGAACCAGTCTTTCGAAACGCACGTGTACGCGCAAACCGCCAGGTCGCGCGTGCGCCTCGACATGGATGCGCCGTGCGCAGAAGAAGGTATTTGTTTTGAAACGTGTATTTGATCAAACCGCGAGGATGAGCGTGTTGGTCTCACTGCCGGACGAGGTCCGAGACACCGTGGTCGCCCACCTTCCGTGCGATGAGGTGCCCAAATTGTGCACTCTCGATAAGGCGCACCGCGACATGTGCAACTTGCCTATGTTCTGGCAGATACAATACGCCGAGCGTCACCGCGAGAGCGTCGCGCGCGCCTCGGCGTTTCGCGCGGATCCTTCGGTCTGGCCGCTCGAAGAAGGGAATCGCGACCAGTTTCGCGACGAGTGTCTCTTCGCTATCGGAAGGACAGTCAAAACTCTTCGTGGACACACCAACATGCTAAGTTGCGTTGCGTTCAGCCCCGACGGGCGCACGCTTGCCACCGGCGCTTACGACAACACTGCCAAGCTATGGGACGCCCAGACGGGCGCGCTCCGGGCGACGCTTGAGGGACATGACCGCGCAGTGTTTGTGCTTGGCTTTCAGTGCTTGGCTTTCAGCCCCGACGGGCGCACGCTCGCAACCGGACCGTTGAACCGCTACGCCAAGCTGTGGGACGCCCAGACGGGCGCGCTCGGAGCAACGCTTGAACACACCGGGTGGGTGCGTTCCGTGGCGTTCAGTCCCGACGGGCGCACGCTCGCCACTGTTTCGACAGACAGCACCGCCAAGCTGTGGGACGCCCAGACGGGCGTGCTCAAGGAGACGCTTGAGGGGCACACCAATGACGTGTATACCGTGGCGTTCAGTCCCGACGGGCGCACGCTCGCCACCGGTTCGGATGACAGAACTGCCAAGCTGTGGGACGCCCAGACGGGCGTGCTCAAGGAGACGCTTGAGGGGCACACCGATTTGGTGCGTTGTGTGGCTTTCAGTCCCGACGGGCGCACGCTCGCCACCGGCTCTTACGACAACACTGCCAAGCTGTGGGACGCCCAGACGGGCGTGCTCAAGGAGACGCTTGAGGGGCACACCCATTGGGTGCGTTCCGTGGCGTTCAGTCCCGACGGGCGCACGCTCGCCACCGGTTCGGATGACAGAACTGCCAAGCTATGGGACGCCCAGACGGGCGCGCTCAGGGAGACGCTTGAGGGACACACCGGTTGGGTGCGTTGTGTGGCTTTCAGTCCCGACGGGCGCACGCTCGCCACCGGTTCGGATGACAGAACCGCCAAGCTATGGAACGCCCAGACGGGCGCGCTCAGGAAGACGCTTGAGGGACACACCGGTCGGGTGCGTTCCGTGGCGTTCAGTCCCGACGGGCGCACGCTCGCCACCGGTTCGGATGACAACACTGCCAAGCTGTGGGGCGCGTCAGTTTCCTGACCGCAATGAGGTGGAACCGACCGTCAAACTCACGTGGGGCGGTCAAAAGCGCGCGCGGGAAGAGGGTGCACAACAAAGGCTGGGGCGCGAAGTGTGTCATGTGTACGCACATCGAGCAGGCGCAAACGGCCGTACCACCTCATCGACCAGGTGCTCCGAATGCCAAGCCACCACGAGGACGGTCAATGGCGTGGGCTCGCTGATACAAGGGCTCTGATTTGCTTAAGCCCTTGTACTGCAGAAAAACAGCTTTTTCTTTGACCACCTGTGCCCAATAATAGCCTTCCAGTGCATCTGTCGTTGTTTTTGGGTCTTGCGCTGCTCTCACATAGTCGGAAAGGGCTTCTTTTAGGGCCTCGGTGCGAGGATTGGGGGAGCCAATGGTACTCATTTGGGCTTTTGTCACATGTTTTTAGTTGTCTGAAGTACAAATCCTTTTTTTTCCCCTCGGCGCTGCAGCGCCCGATCGCCCTCCTTGACGCTGTGTCACAGCCATGTCCGAGCAGAAGCCCGCCGCGGGCGCGAGCACAGCCGCGAGTGCGGGAGCGGGCGCGGGCGCGGGCGTTGCGGCAGCAGGGGGCGCTGCAGAGCCGCGCGTGCGTCTGGACCGCGCGCGCGAGCTGGCAGCGCAGCTGCAGGCGGCGATAGAGTGGCTTGCGGAGTGCACAGACGCGCAAGACGAGGCGCACGCAGAGTACGCCGACGCGACAGAAACCGCAACTGCGCCGCTGGAGGCTGCTCTTTCAGCGGTGCGCGCGCAGCTGGCGCAAAAGCGCGCCGCCGCCGCAGCTGCACGTCACCTTCCGGGTCAGACCGGCGCGTGACGTGGCTTGCAGTCAGACCGATACGCTTTCCCACGCGATTTTCGATTGCGCCATGTTCGGCGCGGCCCCATGTCATCAATCGACGCCGTATCGGCAATCGACGCCGTATCGGCAATCGACGTTCCCTCTGGTGGAAACATTTTCCCCGGCACCGCAAGGTGTGAAAAACGAAAGTGGAAACGCACTGCACGTGGCGCCCATGGATTTTTTACTCGCGGCGAGTAGTACTATGTTGAACCTGGCAGATGTCGATACGTACTATGCGCGTGAGACCGTCAAGGTTGTGAAAATCACGCGCGCTCTGCTGATGACGGCTCGTGGGCGAGCTGCCGCCGCCGTATGTGTTGGTCATCTCGCTAAGGAGACGCCGATTGAGTTTGTTGCGCGAGTTATCAGCACCGCCAACCCGAGCGCGCTCTTTGATGCTCTGGTAGTCAACGGAATTTCGGAAACTGAAACACGGGCCGCATACCACTGCTGTTGGGTTTCGACCGCTTTGCGTTTCGCAAAACGGTGTAGAGAAGTTCCCGGTTGTCATATCGACCGCGTTGGGCGACTCGGAAATACGATACTCGCCATCGCGATAAACGGCGAAGCCGAGCTCGCCGTTTACTGGCTCCTTCGCGCCGGAGCTTCGCCGCGCGCGCCGAACATAAACGGCACGACCCCTTTGTCGTGCGGTATCTTACGCTGCATTAAAAACTGTGTGTTTGCCATAGACGAGTGCGTGCACGAGCGCATGAAGATTCTGATGCTGTGTGACTCGGGCACCCCACCGTCGGAAGACATGTTTGCCGACGCGGTGTTGCAAGAGATGACACGCGCGGTTGCCGCGCCGAAGAAACGACAGCGCCCAAGCAAAAAATAACTCGTATATATACTTTATTTCCCGCTCGTGTAACCTAGCACCCGCGTGGGTGGGCCGCGGTTCGGTCAGTCTTCATCCCCCACCAGTCTCCCCAATGTCCGACTGTCCCTCCCGGCGGAACGGTATGGCGTGGTGAAAACGATCGATTGTGGCGCCGCGATCGTAATGGATTTGTCCCTATTGTGGGAGCAAGTCGACACGCTACGCGCTCTCGAAAAAGCACCAGTTCTAGCCACCGATCGCCGGTTTGCGCTTCCGGATGACCCCAAGATTGCCGAAGACCACATGTGTGGACCGTTGTGTCCGCACATCATCGCCAACGACTCTGGAGATTTCACATGCACTCGATCCGGTTTTTGTTTTGGACGCCAGATTGCCGCGGGCTGCAACGAGCAGGGCCAGGTAAGGGGGCTGCGCCCCTGGGGGGCTGCGCCCCCCACACCCCCGCCCGCGGTTGTTTGCACAACTTTGCGAAGCACAGTTGACTGACGCGTCCCGTTCCCTGGGGGGTATGGGGGGCTTGCCCCCCACCAGGCGTTCGTCGACTTTGCTCACAACGCCCCCTTGGTGCGGACTCCCACAGCCACAGCGCTGGGTCGACCGGAGATTTTTAGCGCCGCGTGCACCTCTATCAACCGCCTTGTGGATGCCAAAGACCGGCTCGAAGTAGATGCTTCGAAAGCGACCAAGGCGCGCAAAAACGCTTTTCGAACTGCGAGTAGTGAGTTTAAGCGCCTTGTCGCCGAAAACGCCATAATCGAGTGGACCTCGCTCGTGACGCTAGCAGCCTCGACGTTTGAAGCCACCGGCGGCGGCGTGCGTCGCCGCGTCTTCACCGAAGACCGTCGAGTCGACGTGGCGTGTCTTCTGGCCGATATTTTTCAAGTGTTGATCATTCCATTTTCTAAAGTTGATAAGAAGAAACCGAACAAAGACTTGTACTGCATCGCGATGCTGTATCTCCTCGCGGACGGTTTCGGTGAGATCAGCCGCGTGGACTCTGGGCTGCTCTTGGCCACGCTGCCTAGCGAAAAACTTTTAAAAACTATGGGCGTCAACGTGTCGCGCGTAACGGCGGCAAAGCGGTACATAAAAGATAGCCTTGCGTATATGAACGAGAGCGCAAGAGCAAAGAAACGGAGACTATGCGAGTGAAATGAAGTTTTCATTAGAGGCTTTTACTCGCCTCAACGGACAAACTCACTTAGACGAACGTCCGGTGTTGCATGTTTGGTCCACACACGCTTCGGAATCACCGTGGTTTGTCGAAATAGACGCCCTACACGCGCCAATAACCGTGTACGTCCCCTCTACCGATTCATACGATGCGCTTATCATAGAAATGTTGGTCGATGTGGTCACTGACGAAGACCGCGTTGTGCGCGGCCATGCCGGCCGTGCCGTGCTCAACCACGACACGTGTAAAACTGGCCAAGTGAAGTTGTTGAACGATACGCGTTCGCGGCCCACCGCATGGTTAAAGTTCTCGACAGACGTCTTGCCAAAGGTGGACGGTGTGGACCCGGACTGCAATGCCGCAGCCGCCATGTGCGATGCTCTTGTGGAACGCACTTCGGCGTGGTATGAGGACGGACGCCCGATTGACAAAGAAATAGAGCGCGTGCACATCCCCCGCTTACCTGGAATTTTCAAGAACGCCCCTGGGTTTATTTTTGCCGCGCACCGACCCTGCGAGCCCGAAGACGACGAACTGTTTGAGCGTGTCGTGCTCGCAGCGGCGGCGCGCCGTGGCGAAAACGCGCACGAAATCGCCGTAAAGGTGATCAGCGAAATCAACGTCCCCTCGGCTGAGCCGAGCGATATAGTACGCAAGATGGCCGTTTACCTAGCGGAGGGTGTGCAGCTGTTGGTGAACAATCTGCCGTACCTGGCCGACCCAGAAGTGAACGGTGATAAGGTGACAACCATCGATCGCTTCAGCACAGATGTCAGAGTTTCGCAAGCGGGCGACTGTGAGGATTGCGCGCGCGAGATTGCGCTTCTTTGGACGCTCGCACGTAAGTGCAAAGGCACCACGCCTCTGGTCCGCGCCATCGCGCTGGTGGCGAGGTGCTACGTCGCATGCGAACACCTCGGCGCTGTTTCCCTTCGAGGAAGTCCATTCCTCGCGGTATACTCAACCGGCGGCAGTTATTTTGCGCACGCGTTTGCGCAAATCATACCGACTCATTGGTTTAAAGCGGCCATGTACAACGACGATTCGTTCACAAAGATGCAGCTCGCGCCGAACATGCTGTGTCCATGGGATCATGGCCTGCGCACGCTCACGCTCGACGGCGTTCGTTTGTGCGACGCCGATGCATTTTCGCCTTCTTTTCCCTACAAGCAGTTGACGAATGACTTGAGCGGGAGCCAAGATGCAGACGAGCTGTGCTCCCGCCTTAAATGCGTCGAGAAAGTGGGCACCAAACACTATGTCTACGTTTCGAGTAGTTACGTGTTTGGTGACTTTACGACTTCGAATCATTGCCCCGTGTACGAGGTCGGGTACAAGCAACCTGACGGTGCGTACGGGACGCGTTTCCAGCAGATGTTTGATATGTCACCTGAAGTTCGAGTTTTTTGCACGCACGGGGACAAGAGCTGCGCGGATGACGCGCACGCAGTCGCGGACTCTTACTGCCTATTTCTCCACCCGGTTCCGGCGTGGAACACAACCGGCGCGCCGACGGATGAGGATTTGACACGCGTCGCGACGCGGCGGTTACGCGAGGCGGGGCTAGAGGTTTCGGAGGGTCCACGCGGAGACGCGGCGCCGCACAGAGCGAGCCATGCTGTTCTCGGACCGTGTGAGTTCGGTAATGACTCGTACGTGCATTCGCTGGCGCGCGCCGTGGCGGCGCAGGGTTTTAAGAGCTGTAGGGTTCAGCCCGAGCGGCTGGCGCGCGGTGCTTCCGGAGTAAGCCTATACGCTTGGAAATAAAAAAACGTCGGGCCACCTCATTGTCTCGCACCCCTTCAACGGTGCCCCCTGCCATCGATTGTCTCTCTAAATTCGATTGCGTTTTTTAATGGCTGAAGAAACCGTAATCGACAGCGCCCGCGTGTTATATTCGCCGGGTGCAAACGACGAGTGTTTCACGCCCGAGTACGGCGTACGGCCTGTACTGCAGTACATCCCACCGGGGGCTGTCTGTTGGTGTCCGTTTGACACCGAGTCGTCACACTTTGTAAAGCTCATACGATCTGCCGGTCATACCGTGATTTCCTCTCATCTTTCAGACGGCAAAGATTTTTTCACGTATGAGCCGGAAGAACACTGGGATGTCATCATATCGAACCCACCATTCACCGATAAGCGCAAGATCTTTGAGCGTGCACTGAGTTTTAACAAGCCGTTTGCTTTGATAATGGCCAACACGTGGCTCAACGACGCGGCGCCTAAGCAGTTGTTTGCCGAGCGTGATTTGCAGCTTTTGATGTTCGATAAGCGAATGGAGTTTTCGCAGATAGACGGCAAAGTGAACAACAAGATCACGTTCTCATCCAGTTATTACTGCTGGAACTTATTGCCGAAGCAAATCATCATGGCGACACTCGATAAGCCGACATCGAAAGGCACCAAGCGTCCGCGCTCACTGTAAATTTTAAGAGAGCGTATAGATGATACACCTTCCTGTTCTCTTGAACACGACGCGCAGTCTCGCACCATGTCGCTCATGCATCAGCTCGCGCGCAGCACGTTTGACGTTGAGGAAAACGTGAGAGCGAACAACCGAAAAACATCAACAAACTTCAATCGTTTCATCGGCGTTCTGCAGCCGTCTTTCGATGTGCGCGGCGCGATGGTATACCGAAATGTAGGGATCACCATATGCGTCCTCGATTTCATCGTCTTTTTTCTATGGCTCGCGTTGATGTTCATGTCCCTACTTGACAAGAAGACTGGAATGCTGACAGATATCCAACTCCTTGGTGTGCATCATCTGGTGCTCACGCTTGGCATTGTCCATCTGTGCCAAACTCTGGACGTCTCGATGGCCGACCAGAAACGATGTGCTGTGCCCGCCGCAAGCGTTTCGAGCGTTCTTTTTGGCATCATGTGTGCCTTTTTTGATTTAGTAGGAGTCACAAAAACCTTTTACTTGCCGCGCAACTACACAATGCTGTTTCGCATCGTGGTGTGCAGCCAGCTCGCAACATCATTCATCGTAATTTTGTGGTCGGGAGCAGCATACGCATGGCAAAGCACGGCGAACATGACGTGCTCAGCGAAGCGCGTCGCCAGCGCGACGGCGACCAACGATAGCGACGGCGAATGAACCCCGACTCGACAAACTACAAGTGGAAACTCTATGAGTGCAATAAAAAGAGAAAAATGGAAGCTCGTCTGCGCGCGCTGGAGGAGGATGTGATGCGCCTGAAGAAAACGGTGACCTGGCAGCGGTTCGAGCTGGAGCGTATCCGCCGTGCGGCGGGCGTAAGCGAGCCGCAGACTCGCGAGGAGCGCGCGGGAGGCACGAAGGTTGCGCCACCTGCGAGAAACACCACGCCCTCCGTCATGCGCAAGCCGCGCGTTGTACCGGTGGTCGATGAGGACGCAAACGGCACCCCGAAGTGATGACAAAAGGTGTTTCTTTTTCAAAGTGTCAATGACAGTCCATATGAGGACCCAGTGACGCTCACTGTGATTGTCCCCAGGCCCTGCGCCGCAAAAGCGAGTAGAGCGCGCTTGGCGTTCGTCACGTCGATGCCAGCGTTTGCGCGCACCACGAAAGACGCCTGCGAGCTCAGAAAACCCGCAATTGGAAAACTCGCGTAGCCGGTGCTCCCGTCGAATAGAACAGCGTCCGGCGACGAGACGCTGTACGCGCCACCCGTAAACGACGCGCCCCATGCACCCACCCGGTCGGCGAGCGTGGAATTCTCCAAGGCGTGCAGCGCGAAGCTGCACGTGGGGGTGGGCAATACGTCGGCCGCCGTTGGGTAAGAAAACCCAGGCGGCAGCGCGAGCGGAGGCGCGGGCGGTCGCGGCGGCGGCGCTGGCGGTCGCGGTGGCGGAGCGGGCGGCTGCGGCGGGCTGGGCGGCGACGGTGGTCTAGGCGGTGGTGAAGACGGGCTGGGCGGGGGTGATGGTGTCGTGGCTGAAGGCGCCTGAAACGGAGGCGGCGGCGGTGGCTTGAACGACGGCGGCGGCAAGCTCGGTGGCGGCGTCGGTGGCGGTGATGGCGAGGGCGGCGGCTGCGGCGGTGGTGGTGACGGCGATGGTGGCGGTTGCGGCGGCGGGCTTGGAGGCTGCGGTGGTTGCGGCGGCGGGCTTGGAGGCTGCGGTGGAGACGGCGGGGTGGGCGGTGGTGGCTTGGGAGGCAGCGGCGGGCGTGGCGGGCGTGGCGAAGGCGATGGCGGTGGCATCGGCGGTGAAGAGGGCGTTGGTAGCGGCGGCCTCGGCGGCGGCCTCGGCGGCGGCGGGCTCCACCCACCCAGCGGAGCAGACGAGCTGGTCACGTTGCACAGCGTGGGCCCGCTGTACAAAACTTGTTCACCGGTACCGATGCCAGTAACGCTCCAGCGGGTAAAGCCTCCGGTGCGCACAAGCTCCGTGGCCCAGCTTTGGCCGTTCGGTGTGTTCGGCGGCGCAGCGATGACGTATCCGTCTTGAAAGTCGCATTGACTTCTGCCTTTTGACGCGCGTTCGCCGATAAAAAAACGCGCCCCGGTGGCCGATGTTTGCGCCGTGAACCACAATGCTAACCCAGAGGCGTTGTTGACAAGCACAGGCACACCATCGCCGCATTCATAGGGCTCTTCGCTGACGCCCACAAACGAGTAGAAACCGCAGATTGTGCTGGCGTTCAGCGTCGATATGGCAGCGTCGCAGCCTGTCACCTCTACAACCCCGGTGTAAAGATTGTTGTCACACCCCTCCGCAGGCGAGGCTGCAAAGTACGCCTCTGTTTTTTTCAAGAGCAGCGCTACAAAAACTGCCGCAATCGCACGGGTGTGCGTGTACATGCGCGAAAATTCGCCATCCTATGTATCCGGTGACGTCACAGTTTATACCCGAAGCCCCCCTCCGCCAACCATAGGTCGATTGGACTGGCCCGGATAGCATCGATTGTCCTTGGAAACGTCGATTGCAAAGCGCCTCTGAAGCTAAAGGTGACAATCGATGCGCGTCAGCAAGCCCGCGGAACGGGCGAGTGCAAAAATAGTTGCACCAAGAGAATCGCCTTCAAAAAAGCGACGCCCCGGCTGGACTGGCGTCTACGGCAGCCGATCACACTGCACGTCGTACAGTGCAGGCTGCTTCATTTCGAGCATGCAGAAACACGTGCACGTTGGCGTTTTTTCCAACCCGCGCGCCGCCGCTGTGGCGCATGACGCGGTACTGGTTTTGTCGGGCAAACCGCCTGTCAACTGCGACGACGCCGAGTACGCGAGTGTTTTGGTTGACCTATGTGCGGGAATGAGCGTTGAACACTTCGTGAACAACATTCGGTTTCCTCGCGCGACACGGCTTGCAAGAACCGACGGCGATGCGCGATCTCCGACTCGCACGATGCGCAAAATGATGCACGCGCTGGCCGACGTGTTTTTGGCAGACCGCGATAAGCCGCCGCCGACGAAGCGCCACTATATCAGACGACGTACTGGCGGGGATGACAAGCGGCCGAGTTCCAGCCCAGACCCACAACCCTCAGACGAAGACACGCCGCGTCCCTCGAAGCGTTGCGCATCGGGGTCGCCGCCGGCGCCCGCCAAGCATCAGGTGGCAAAAACCCAGAAGGTGGACTTGGCGCTGGCGAAGCGGCCGCGTAGCGCGCGCCTTGCTGTTCTGGACAAAGAACAACGAGTTGTCGCAGCCGAGGCTGCCGCGGAAGGCGCCCCTGCGGCGCGAGAACCCTTTGTGTGGCCCAACCTTCCTCCGGATTTCAACGTCGTCAACTACATCCTGTTCGACCCAGACATGCAGGGGGACGACCACGTCCGCATGTGGCGGCGCGCGCTCACTCGCTTGCACCTCGAGCCGTTCGTGAACAGCGCATACGCGTTTTCGTGATTTTGAATGAATGACATTTTCGTTGCTTGCTTTTACGAAAACGCCGAGAAGGTTACAAGGGGGAAATGTATTCAAAGTTTCGCGTTTAAATTAAATAATAGGTCGAAACTGTCGAAACCGGAGACTCCTTGGTTCTTAGTTTGTTGTGTGAGATCACCGTGTCTTCAGGTCTCCTCTCGTTCATCGGTACTAAGGAACCGGAGAGGCGTCCGTTCAGGACGCCCTCAGATATTTGACCGCGAGGCACATCGCGGCCTTCTCGTCGCGATCCGCGGTGAAGCCGCAGTGCGTGCAGCGGAAGGCTCGTCACGACCGCGCCCCGCGCATCGGGCGCATCAGCTGAATTGCAGCGCCGAGGACACCTCCGAACATAAAAAGTGCGCAAAGTAATGCGCCGGTTACGCGCTTCGCGCGGTCAACCCGAGACTCGGAGGACACGCGCTTGCTCAGACCTCCACGGCGAGGACGTGGGCGAGGCATGATAGGCTCTTTGAAAGCAAAGAACGGATTCTGTTTTTACATCAAGCGTTTCCCTTCACCACTCGCTAGCATCGACGCGTTTCGTTGCTTTGCAGGTCAGCAGCTCGGCAAAGACAGAGCGCATTGCAGCAAACGAAGCGCGAGCGCGATCTTGCTCGCGCTCGCTCAGCCCCTGTGCGGCGTTGGTCAGGCCGTCCATATTCCAAGAGACTGGTGGCATCCCAAGGACGCGGAACACGTTGTCTTTGATGGAGTCGGGTTTCTTTCGCGCAGCAGCCGTGAGGATCTTCACCAGGGCGCGCGTCTCCGCCGGGGCCTCCGGGCTTGTCGCCATGTAAGCCAGGAACTTGCGCACGTTCTCCTCGTGCTCTCCTTTCTTGATGACGAACAGTGCATCGCCTGCGCTCTCTTTGCCGTTTTGAGACTGCATCTGCGCCCCGTTGAACCTTGGAACTGGCGTAAAAAGCTCGTGAGGGACCAGAACAGCGGCCGGCTTGGGCGGCGCTGGCTTGGGCGGCGCTGTTTTGAGCACCGGCTTGGCCACCGGCTTGGCTACTGTTTTGGCTACTGGCTTGGCCACCGGCTTGGCTACTGGCTTGGCTACTGGCTTGGCCACCGGCTTGGCCACTGGCTTGACCACCGGCTTGGCTTCGCCGTCAGCCAACTTCTTCTTCTTGGCGGCGGATGCGCCTGCGTCGCCGTTTTCCTCGCCAGCAGGGCGTTTCTTCGGCACCGCAGAAACACCGCCAGCAGGGGTCTTGACGGCCACGGCAATCGAAGGATTCCAGCTCTGTTCACCGGTGCGAGAGAGCGGTCCGAGAAACCACGCGCACGACACGAGCTCCTTTTCTTTCTCGACAGCCTGCTTCTTCGCCCCCTTACTCTTTGACTTCTTCGGTTCGTCATCACCGTCGTCGTCGCCATCGGTACTCTTCTTGTTGACCTTCTTGAAAACCGGAGCGACGTATCCAGCAGGCGCCAGCTCTGTTGGCTTTGGCACGATTGCCACGCGCATCTCGTCGTTGCCAAACTTTAGTAACTGCGTCTCTTCGCGATCAAGCTCGGCCGATTCGATACCCGCCTTTTCGGCCGTTGCGTTGTCAATTGCAGTAGCGAGCTCCGGCGTCAGAAACACTTGCTCGCCACTGGCGTGGCAGTACATCAAAGGATACGCCATCAGGGTCGTTTGTTCCGAAGAAGAATCGGGGACGCGGCGCGCCACCCAGGTTGCATCGAACCAGGTGATAATAGGTAACGTTTTTACGACGAGTTCCTTTGTCAGAGCCGACAGATAAAGGCAGCGCCCATTGCGCACGATGTGCCATGTGGCGCCGCCGATTTCAAGCGTCCGGGGCGGACCGTCGGGCGCAATCGTCGTCGCCATGAAACGAACCACAATCGAAACTAAACACAAACGCAATCGAACCACACGCCAATCGAACGACGTGTGGGGAGGGAGGGCGCGTTTTTTGTGGCGTGATTGTACATTTCAAGAAACAGTCGTGGCCCCTAGCGTCATCAGCTAGGGAGGATAAGGCCACCGCCGCGACGGTTTGCCATGTTGCGCGACACAAAGTCGAGCGTGCAGTGCCCGTCTTGTGTACGCGCCCAGCTGCGAAAGTGACTTTTGCAAAACGTGTACTTGAACAGTGAACCGTCCTCATCAAACAGCAGGATGATGTTGCCCGCGTGTTTGGGGGAAATCCTTTTGCTGCAGTAGGCGCAAACACGACAGTCTGGCTCTTTTGGAGCGTTTGCGCACCGCCACTGCGCCGCGCAGGCGGGGCAGTCGTATCCAGACTGGCTTGCGCCATTCGCGGCGATCGAGTTGGCGTGCGCGAGCTGCCCACAGCACGGCGAGATTGTGATTGCCATCTTTCGCGTGACCAGCACGCACGACGCCACTGCTCCGTCTTCACCGCGCGTCACGATGTCGTGCGTTTCCAGTCCGAAATTCATGCAGTCCTCCTTTTCGATGCAAGTGATTGGTCCGTCCGGGTTTTCGTATCGCAAGCTCACCTTGCGGTACCCGGCAGCGCGCGTCGCCACCTGTTTTCCCGTGCGCTCCGCCTTAGTGGCTGCAAAGTTTTTGCACTCTTTGCACCCACTGCAGAACATCGTGCGCGTGATTCGAAGAACCTTGGCATCGTCCTCCGCGACGCCAAACCGACGAGCGACAGCCGCCAACTGCGCGCGCGCCATTTCCGGTGGCAGCGGCACGCGCACCACGCCCAGCACAACGTCTGCTGCGTGTGCCACGTCGCTCAGCGCTTTCACCGTTTCATCTGCAGCGTCCACGTGGTAACCCGCGGTAGCTTTGGCAGCACCGTCGGCAAAAGCTTCATAGCGCGCAGCCTCCGCAGCCGCTTGGACCTCCTCGGTCACGAGCGCGTCCACGGCGGCTATTCCGTCGGTCTTGATGCGCTTGACAGCGTCGTTGAAGAATCCAATGTCGAATGCGTCACATGCGGTTCTTTTGAGGTTTCTTTTTTTGACCGTGCGGTTGGCCACGGCACAAAGGGCGGTCGACCGGTCGCCTCGACCCCGCGGGATGCTCTTGCGCTTTGGCAGGCGCTTGTAATTGCGCTTGAAGATGTCGCTGAACGTGACTATGAAATCGACGTAAGAAGTCGCCCCGGCGTTGCGCGCAGACCGAAGTGCATCGGACACGCGAGCGCGCTGCTTTGAGAAAGCCACTTGCGCCTCGAGAAGAGCCTCCACACACGGTAGCGCGTGAATCACCGTTCCGATGTACTCCCGCAGTGCGTAGAAAAAAAACATTTGGTCTGACTCTAGGCTCGTTATTGCCTGCACACACGCCTTGAGCGTAAACTGCGTCAGGATGTTCTTACGAACCTCAAAGCTGTGCGGCGGCGTCACGCCGTCTCGGTAGTTTCCCAGCATGGCGCACAGCGCCACCTGGGGGGTAAACCCCCCACACCCCCCGCGGCAACGGGACGCGTCAGTAAGCACTATGAGACAGAGCAAGCAACGACGGGGTTTTTAAGGGGCGAAGCCCCTTACCTGGTGCACGAAAGGAGCCACAGCGGTGGCGTGCTTGGCGATAAGTACGTTCACTTGTGTCGGCTGCGCCAGCTCCGGCAGCACGCGTAACATGACTGCCGTGAGAGCGCTGATGCTGGACGCACTGCCACCGAGCGCGGCGTTGGTGATTTCCGCGCACGCGTCGGGCAACGCGTCCTCGTGAGCCGTGTACTTGATCACGAACGTGCTGACGCGCTGCCCTTTCTCGAACATCTCAACCATAGGCACGTGCGCGTCGATGTAGACGTGCATGGCGTAGGTCCAGTCTCGGCCGTAGTACATCCCGCACACGTCCAAGAGCTCGTTCAGTCGATTCACTCGATAGAACAGCAGCTTGTGCGTGAAGGACTTCACAGCATCCGGATGCCAGCGAAGATATGTGTCGATCGGCGGCGTCGGAACTTTCGTGTGCTTGTTTCGAAGGTCGTCGACGTCGTCGAACAGCAAGTCGGCGTCAGTTACGGACGTGCGGTGCATGTAAAATTGGGCTAGCCAGCGACGCGCGTCAAACTTAATGCACCGGACGCTCGTCACTGCTTTTTGGGCTAGCCCCTTCTGAAAATTTTGCTTCATGCCGCTCTGATCCACGAACCACTGCTTGTCGGCGCTCTGCATCAAGCAGAGAGCGTCGAGTCGCAACATAGCAAAGCTGCCCATTATACCCAGCCACGCTCCGTTGTCCGCCGGCATGGGCAGGCAGCAGTCGGCACGGTACTCACCAGCGTGATCGACGATGTTGGTGTGTGGGTTGAACAGATGAGCTGACGAAAAGAAGCGCTGCTTACGCGCAAAGAGGTATGCACACGTGATGTTGTAGCGAACGCACAGCAGGCACGAACGGCGCTGCACAGGCAGGTCTCCGCGCTCGTGAAAGGCCACGAGCTCGTCAGGCGACATCAGCTCGGTGAGCACGACACCGCCAGATGCGCGATGTCCAGGGAGCGACTTGTGCATGCCCATGCAGCTGTCGCCCATCAGGCACGGGCGCGTCGTTACGATCTTGAAAGCTGCGCTCGTGAATGGCTCGCGAAGGATTGCGGAGTCGTGCTCAAATGTAAAAACTGGTAGTGTTGGCAGCTTAACCGGCTCGTTCAACGTCGTAATTTCAACACCCAATGCGCCGGCGCGCGCGCCTATGACTCGATCATCGCGGGCGTACAGCTGGTGGGGGGCAAGCCCCCCATACCCCACAGGAAAGGGACGCGTCAGACAATTTTGCTTTGCAAAGTGGGGGGCAAGCCCTCCATACACCCCAATGCCGGGCGGGGTTTTTAAGGGGGCGCAGCCCCCTTACCTGAGTGAGAAGGGCGACCAAAGGGCTTTGACCAATCTCCTGATTTTCCACAATCAAGCCGTTGAAACCCGGTGGCTGTGGGACGGCGTCGCCCGCCTCCACCGTGCGCGCAGCGTGGTGCGCCGCCGGGGATGGTGTGTCGACCGCGCCGCGATCGTCGTCCATGGCCGTCACGGGGGCCAGGAGTGCGGTCGCCTCCAAAACGCCCAATCGATTGCGAACGACCGGGCCGGCCCTTCCGGACCCGGGAAAAAAACTATGGAGGGGGGTTTTTTATGGCCACACACCGCCCCTCCGCAAAATGCTACGTGCTCTGAGTCCCGAGTTTCTCATCGCTAATGTTTGCATACTATCGCCCAACGCCGCCATAGATGACGCAGGGGTTGTGAGCGGGTTGAACGCCGCTGCGCTAGACATGGTTGACGTTTTGTACGGTGTGAGTCGCGCCTCCGGTGGTTTGCTTGCGGTCAAGTTCGGGCGACTCGAAGCACCGTTGAACCGACGCGATCAAGCAAGCAACTGGCTAAAGAGCACGTTTTCCGATGCGTGCGCGTTTTCTGCGGAGGCGTACGCTTCCGCGTTGGCGTGCAGCGGCGTGTCGCAAGTACATTCAGCCACGTCACTCGGCGGAACAGGGCGGTCGCTGTGCACGGCCGCCGCGCGCGAGGCTGCTCCCGGCGCCGATAACGATCTCGCCGCGCTGCAGTCTTTGGCAGAGAATATGGCGCTTGCGCGACTGGCGGCGATGGCGCCGGACGCTGGGCGAGCCGCACTGAGACTCGTGCTCGAGCGGTCAATCGCCCCGGCGGTGCAGCGCGCCTGGCCGCTGGCGCTGCCGACGCGGCGGCTGCGAGATTGCGCGCCTGATGTGTTCTTCCAGCACGTCGCGCTTGACCGCACAGGGCTCTGTTTCGACGCGGCGGACGAGCCTGCCGCAGATGACACGCGCGACGAGCGCGTTCTGGTGTGCTCCCCTGGTGGATCGCAGTTTTACGTGTGCGCCACCGCTGGGAGGCCTCGTGCCAACAAGCGGGCACGGTCGACGTGTCGCGTGCTCGCCTCCACGGCAGCGCCAACGACAGAGACTCGTGGTGCATTTTTCTGGGTGGCTCCTAGCGAAGACTCGGAAATCGTAGACGTGAACGTTTTTCCGCGTCAGAGTGAGGACGCTGCAACGGACCTCCGCAGCGCGCGCTCTGCTGTCGACGCCGCGGGTTTCACGGCGGCATTCGTGGGCGTGTGGCTCAACGCCGCAGAGGCTTCTTACGAGATGGCCGATGCAGCGGCTTGTTGACGACCTTCGTATTAAGACAAGGCCGTCCCAATGTGCAAGCATGAAAACACAATAAAAAAAGATGTTAGAGATTCGCCCATGCTACATCACGCTGCTTTTGTGCGGCGCCGGGTGCGTATTGAGCACACTGACCGCCCTAGGAGCAGATAAACTGCAAAAATACTTTGTATGCGCGAACGGGCAATGCCCGGCTGGTATTTTCACAGACCACATGAAGCATAGCTTTGAGTCCATATTCATCGCTTCGATAATTTTAGCAGCGACTTTTGGATACGACGCTCTTGCGGCTTTGTTGCACTGCTTTAAACTCGTAATGCCATTCGAGGCTTCGCACTTTGCCCGCCTCGTCATGTACATGACGCACGTATCGAACGTCGTGCTGGGTTCTTTCATGCTTGCAGCATGCTATACCAATTCTTTCGTGTTTGACTCCACATACACATCGCTCAAGGGCGACGAAATCAATAAAATAAAGTTGTACATCCTTGCGCTGTTCATCTTATCTTTGGGCAGTGCGCTGTTTCAACACATGTTGAACGTGATACGTGCGCATGAAAGGGCTGTGAAGAAGGCTTCCGTGCTCGGTGACATGTCTTCATTCATGCGCCAGATGCACCGCTCAAACCGAAGCTTTCAATGATACGTATTATTTGAGTCATATCGTTTGCTTCCGTTAAATAGGGCCGCGTGCGGAGTTTTCCCGCGCGGGTGGGGGTCACGGCCCCGCCCACTATCTGTCCCCACCCCCCACTTTCACGCGCCCTCCCTACCCCTCGTCACCGCAATCGAGTTTCGATTGCGTTCGATTGCGTTCCGCCGAACGACCTAAACCCTACCTCGCAGGCGAGAACGATCATGCTACGCCTGATGTCCCGCTTCACGGCCGCGTCGCTACCAACCACCATCGACCTACGGGGGCGCGCGCCTCGCGTAGGCGACGTGGTCGTCATCGGGCGCGACGTGGCGGAATATGGAGAAGCTGGTGTGTTTGTCGACTACGTCCTGTCGCTAGAGATTATGTCAAGGCAGCACGTGCGTATCAAACATTGCGAAGAAGGTGAATATAAAATGGAAGACTTGAACTCGACCAACGGCACATGGGTAAACGGCGTGCGCCTCACTCCTTCGGAAGAGTTTGAGCTCGTTTCAGGGACCAAAATCAGCTTTGGCGGCCCGGACATCACCTGCCTTGACGGGGTATCAAATGAGAATCCGTACCTATTCGTGTTTGAAGACACCGATCGGCCAGAACCGGTTCCGACGCCGACGCCGACGCCGCCGACTCGTTCGCCGGGTACTGCACCGGTGGCACCATCCGAGATGCTTGTGGCCGTCGCAGAGCCGCTTTCCGACGAGCCCCTGCCGGCAGGCGTTACGTGGGACGCCGTGCACGCTGTGCCCGCTGTTCCTTTCAGACCGCCGACGCCGCGGCGCGCGACCGCCGACGGCGATTCGGCAGCTCTGGTGGCTGATTTGAGTTTATGCGCCGTGTGCCTGGAAGTGGCGGTGCAACCTCGAGCCATGGCCAACTGCACGCACATGTTCTGCGCACAGTGCATCGACCGCTGGGTTTGTGCCAAGACGAGGTCGGGCGTGCCGCGGGAGGCGGTGGGCTGTCCTACGTGTCGAACCGCTCCGGCGCAGCCGGTTGCCGTGAGCGCTTGGGATGCGCTTCTCCGAACGGTTTTTGTGCCTACACTGGACGCTGAGCACGTCGAGGCGCGCATGCAGCGTGAACTCGAATGGCACGTACGCCTCGACGTCCGCCGCCGTGTGGAGGAGGCGGTGCGGCGCGGTACGAAGCGCACGTTCAACGACGTGATGCTGACGGCGCACGACGTGGCGGTGCGGTCGGCGCGCGTGCCGCTCGTGGCGCGGTACAGCCTGGGGCGACCAGCGTTTCGCCGACGGCGTCCTCGGCGTCGCACTCCTGGCTCGGATGACGAAACCACGAGCACCGTTGACATGGAAAACCTGGAGCGACGGCGGAACGTGTGCACCGCGTGCGCGTCACACATCAGATTTGGCGATGTCGAGGTGGTCGACGAAACCGCTCTGTACCACGCGCAGTGCGTTCCCGTCGGTCTGTACGGTCGACGTGTCACGAACGCGTCCGGGGTTGGTGGCCTGCGGGATGACGACGTGCGCCGAATGCGAGCACAACCTTTCATCGTAGGCTAAGATGTACAATTGTGCTGTAAGCTAAAAACGCTGCGCTGTAATTCGCTGTAATTTTACGTATGAAAGTATCAAAGTAATTCGCGCAGTGACTCGTGAATGATAAACTCCGGCACTGCCGCGGGGTCGTCCGTGGCTTGTCCATCGAAAAGCGCGTCGTCTTCCACCAACCGCGCCTTTCGCTTCGCCTGCCTGTTCGCCGTCACGGCGGCATGCGTGAGCGCTGCGCTGTCCGCCTGTATGTAGGGCGCCACCCGTCGCCGCACGATGCGCCACGCGCGCTCGATGTCCGATCGCGTTCGGCCGCCGGTCAGGACCACGCGCCCCTTCAGAAACAGAAGCACCTTCATTTTTGGGTCGTTCAGCTTCAAGCGCAGGCCGGGGAACAGGTCTGGGGTGTACAGGCTGCTCACGAGCAGTTTTTTGCTCATCGCGTCGATGTTCACTGCGCCAGGAAAGGCGCTGCTGGAGACGATGTTCTGGACGCTCACATCGGTGACACGCGCCTCGGGATGAAGTGCGCGCAGAAGGTGGTACAGGATCTGAACGGCGGTCAACGCCGCCGACTCGCTACGCGCGCCCGTCACCACGAGCTTCCCGGTGCTGAAGAAAAGCGACGTCGTTTGCGGTACAGGGAGGCGCAGCTGAACAGCGGCAAACGAGCTGGGAGAGTATTCGCCGTTGTACTTCCATGCCAGTTCCTCCAGGTTGATGTGGCAGTTGAAGCAGCACGTCACCACCTTCGCGAACGTGGCGTTAGGTTAGGATTAGCCTACGCAGGTTGTTTAATTAGGCATACGGCGCCTGCGGCGAACGCGTACCACGTTGCTGATTGTGATGATGTCGAGATGCGCTGGCGCGGATGGCTCCTGCACCGCGTCTGCTGCGAGATCTTGCACCGCGGGTTCGCCCGTGGGTGCGGCGGAAGCGGGCTCTTCCATGAGAGGACTCGCCCTCCGACAAGCGGGGGCGGGCGGGCGTTGTGCCGCGGCAAGCCCGTCTCACCTCCCCCCGACCAAATAACCCCGGGAAACTCAAATGACAAACACGATAATTGAGTTTTCCCAAGGTAACATCAACCCCGTTAAAACATCAATATAGTTTCACAGGGTTATCCCCCCACAACTTCGTCGACATCACCGTTTTGCTGGGTTGTCTTCGGGCCTTCAAAACAACCTTCAAAATTTCCAAGGGAAATTTGGAGGGAAATGTGCTATTTGTCAATTTCGCCGTGTTATCAGAATTCCCCAATTCTCTAGCTTTTTTTCCTGGGGGGAAATCAGCGAGTAGCTTCCTGTGAGGTGCATGGGTTGGACACTTCACAGGGAAACTCATCGGCTCCATGTGTCTTACAAACTTTTCACAGGGAAATAAAATGACGTATTTGTGTAAGACGCTATTTCACAGGGTTCACAGCGCAAATCGTCGCTCGCGCGTGAGGTCTCGCTTCACCGACACCAGCCGCCGGCGCAGCTCATCCACGTGCAGCGCAGCCTCCTCGACCGCCAGCTCCGCCTGAAGAGGCTCCATCTCGCGCCGCAGCTCCTCGGCGCGCGTTCGCGCCGCCTTGCGCTTGAGCGGGTTCTTTTGCTGCTCGGTCCAAGCCGACTTGGCGCGCTTGTATGAATCCAGAGCGTCCTTGAGGCGATCCTGAGTGCTCGTCAGCGCCTCCGCGAGTTCGACCATCGTTTCGTCGTGCAGGCTCTGCTTCGTCGCGTCCGAAAGCCGATCGTAGCAGCTCAGCGCCGTGCCCAGGTGCTCTTCACACGCAGCGGCGAGTCCGGCGGCTGTTCCTGGGAACTCGTCGCGAATCATGTCCAGCTCGCGATGTGCCTCTCCCTCGAAGTAATCCAGAACGCTCTGGCGCGCGCTGGTCCACTGCGGGTAGTCGGCGTAGTCCGTTGCCGTTGCCTTCCAGTTACACCCGTCGACGCAGTACACGCGCCCGTGCGCGTCGAGCCCGAAGCAGATGCCTGCCAAAACAAGTCAGTCATCGATCAAGCGAGCTGGTCAATTGCTTGCCAAACGCTGCTCAAAGCGCACCCCATCCCATGATTAGCAATCGACGCTTTATTCGTTTTATTGACGGCTTGTGATTTCAAGGTATACATTTTAACTGTGGTCCGTCTCTTTTTTTGATAACACCTGTGCTCACAGCATGTAGCCAGCGGACGCGCCGCGCGCGCCCAGCGCAGTCACCTTGGAGGCCTTCCCGCCGCGAACGCAGTACACTTGGCGAACGATCTCGCGCAGCCTGGAGGGGGAAAGGGGGTGGGCTCAGAACGCTGCTTCATCCGGGCACATAGCATGACGTACCAGTGGATGAAGGCGGCCAGCACGGCGCCGAGGAGCTCACCCCCGATGTAGCTGCCCGCATAGGCAAACTTGTTGTCACCGCAGTCGCCGGTCGCGTTGGCGCCTAGGTAGCGGGCGGGGTTGAGCGATCCGCCGGTCCAGTGGCCGGTGGCGGAGGCCGCCACAAAGAGGGACAAGCCG
>Ga0208599_1000128_pt1 | contig 22590 bp, 34 predicted proteins | sample LakMenEpi17Aug12_FD_150706 | JGI IMG/M metagenome (GOLD analysis project Ga0208599, IMG submission 150706) | Freshwater microbial communities from Lake Mendota, WI - 17AUG2012 deep hole epilimnion (SPAdes) | ecosystem: Environmental > Aquatic > Freshwater > Lake > Epilimnion/Euphotic zone ... | reverse complement strand
AATAAATATGTTGTTAAATGTGATGGTGTAAGTTGTTATAAAACAATAAATAATCCGGAAGGATTAGGAACAACTAAATTATTTTAAAACATAATAATAGATTTAATAATATAAATGAAAAAAGTTGATAATGAATATATAAATTGTGTTATAGAAAAAAGTAATAATAATAAAATAAAAATAAATGGTTTTGTTAAAAATTATATGAATTATTCAAAAATGGCAATAATGGCACCAAATCCGATTGATACAATTACTTCTTTCTCCGGTAAAGGATTACCTTTTCCATGTGAATTAATAGCTTTTGAAAATACTCCCAATTTTGAAATAATAAATTCAAATGGTATTATTAATGTAGAATTTTTATATCCAAATAGTTATTATTCTCCTAATGGATATAATAAAATTATATCACCAATCATAATAAGTTTAGATGGTAAAAAAATAATTATTCAATTAAATGATATGTGTCCTATGAAAACTTTAAGAGATCGCTCAAGAGGTGATCCTAAATTTTATGGAATGAGAGAATTAATATTACCAATTGGAACTGCTGAAGAAGTTATGCATAATTATGCATATGCAAAAATTAATTATAATATTGCATAATTATTTCTTTTCAAGTAGTTTAACAGCAATTTTATTAAGTTTTCTAAGTTCATGTGAAATTGAACCTAAATGTGTTGAAATATTTTCACCTTCTTTATCAATAAAGAAATTTTTCATCATTTCAAATTGAATAATAGTTGAATCAAACTCTTCATCTTCATCTTCATTTTCATCATCATCTTCATCTTCATCTTCATCTTCATCTTCATCTTCATTTTCATCTTCATCTTCATTTTCATCTTCATCTTCATCTTCATCATCTTCATCTTCTTCTTCTTCATCTTTTTTTTCTTTAATAACAACAGTTTCATTTGTTAATTCATCATCTGAGCAAATACTATTTGTTTCTTCTGTTGTTGGTTTAAGCATTTTAAATATAATTTAATAATTAAAATAAGTCTTATATATTTTTCGATGAAATAAATAATTCTTATATAATTTTAAGATATGAATTTGAATTTAATTAAAATATTAAGCTTTTTCATAGGATTATTTATTACATTATTAATTATTTCATATTATAAAATTAATGAACCATTTTCTGTAGCATCACAATTAACAGAATTATCAGAAAAAATAGCTAATCCTATATCACAACCATTATCATTATCATTATTATCTGATTTATCATCGATGATAAATAAAAATAGCATAGATGATGATTCAATTATACCATATAATGGATATAAATTTATGTCTATAAATACTTTTAATGATATAAATAAAATTTCAATATCCGATGGTAAATGGTATGATATAAATACAACAAATAAATATTATGATTATAATTATAATCATTATTTTAAATTTGATAAATTAATTAATTTTGAAAAAAATAGATTAAATAATAAAAAAGGAGCATTAGGTGCTAATATTTATAATAATGAATTACGAGGTCCAAGTTGTTATAATTTTGCTAATAATAGTGAAACATATGAATTAGTTGAATTTACAATGTTTATTACAGCAAATTTTATTGCTTGTTCTAAGACAAATAATATTATATTTGAAATGACAGGTAATACAACAACAATTGATAAAATAATACCTGAATATACTACAAGTATAATTAATATTAATATAATTATAAATAGTAATAAAAATTATGATTTTCATTTAACAATTGGCAATATCATCTATAAAGGTGAAGCAAATAATATAGATAAAGCATTATTAGAAGATAGTGATTATATAACAATTGGATTATTTTATACAAAAGAAAAGATAGGTTTAATATTAAATAGTAAAATATATGAATATGCCAATGTTAATAAATTTCCAATAACATTAGGTTCAACACCATTAATGATAAATAAATATGGATCTATAAATATGCATTTATATAATTTCATATATTATAAAAGTTTATTTGATTTTAATAATTATGAATATTTGGTAAGATATAATAATTATTATATTTCAGGATTAAATACTTCTACATGTCAGAAACCTGAGATTACAACAATATCAAAAGAACCAATTAAATATGAACCAATTAATTATAATAAAATACTAATACCAAAATTTAAATATCCAATTTTGGAAGATGATATTAAAGATGAATATAAACAACCAAATTTATTTGATAGAATTTTTGACTTTTTTTAATTCGTTTATTTAAGAGATATAAACATATATATTTTTTAGTAAGTATGAGCGAATATTTAGAATTTCCAACTAAACAATTAAATGATACTAATTTATTATTTAACAAAAATAAAATAAGTGCTGATATAGCATCATTATCGTCTATGTCATCTATGTCTAGTGCATCAAGTATTAGATCAAATATTAAGAAGAAAAATAAACAGCGAGATATCGGAAATAGTATGCCATCTATACAACAACCTAAAAAATTAATTAATCCAAATATAATTGTTAATAAAAAGAAATCATCAAATAAATATATTGACGATGAAGATATTGAAGTAAGGAGTAATAAAAGTGGCAAAAGTAAATATGATGATGATGATGTTGAAGATGATGACGATGGTGAAGAAGATGATGATGAAGAAGAAGGAGATGAAGAAGAAGGAGATGATGATGAAGAAGAAGAAGGAGATGAAGATGATGAAGAAGGGAGTGAATATCCTACAACAAAATCAAAACTTAATCCATATAAAGATGAATTAAATGAGAAAAAAGAAATATTATATCAATTAAATAGATTAAAATTAAAGGGGGCTGCTATACCGCATAATTTTACATTAAATTCAAATTTAGATGAAATGAGACAAGAATATAATAGAATAATTCGCGATAGAGATATTGACTCTAGTGTAAGATTTCAACGTAAAATGCTAATGGCATTTGTTACAGGAACAGAATATTTAAATACTCGTTATGATCCTTTTACTATTAAACTAGAGGGATGGTCAGAACAAGTTCATGAGAATATTGAAGATTTTGATGATATATTTGAAGAATTACATGTTAAATATAAATCTAAAGGCAAATCAATGCCTCCTGAATTAAGATTATTTATTAGTTTATCTGGAAGTGCTTTTATGTTTCATTTAACATCTAAAATGTTTAAAGAAAGTTCAATACCTGGTGTCGAGGAAGTATTAAAAGCAAATCCTGAATTAATGAAGCAATTTCAGAATGCAGCAGCTAAACAGTTTATATATAATAATATTGGAACATCAAAACCAGCTGCAGTTCAACAACAATCTCAACCATCATCAATTAAACAAAATAATAGTGGAGTAAATAGTTTATTTGGAAATTCTTCAGGGTTATTTGGAATGGTTAATAATTTATTTAGTGGATTAAATAATAATAATAATACAACTAGAAATAATATACCTATGAATTATGGAAATACAAAACCAGAAAATGATATAAATAAAATTATAAATAATGTTCATAATAAAATATCAATACATCCAGATGAAGATTCAAAAATAGAAACATTATCAATAAGTGATGAGGAAATAACTTCTATAATAGAAGATGCAACTGATGTTAAGATCTTAAAATCATCAACAAGAGGTAGAAAAAATAATTCAAATAGAACTTTAAATATTTAGCGTGATAAATTGCGTATTTTACCTAATTCACGACTTGTTTTACCAACATAACTATTAATAGTTCCTAATTGTGATTTAATTTTACCTGGAACTTTAGATATAGAACCTATTGGATCACGTATTACACCTTTTAAATCAGATGAACCATCTTCAACGGCTTTAACAACATTAAACATAGTTGATAATATAAATACAACAATAATTTGAAGAATAAATAGAATAAATATTAAAATAAATTCTATAACAGTCCCTATCATTATTATTTCACGACGTGAATCAACTGAACATTTACATTTTTCATTAACAAGTGCTCGAGTATAACGGAAAACTTCATATAAATAATAAATAAAAACTAATGCAAATATTAAATCAATAACTTTATTAATTAATACAATATTATCACCAAAATTATCAGAGATGGTTTGATCAGAAACTATACCAGTAAATAATAAATAAATTATAGAAAATATAGTAAAACCTTTAATAAAATTAATATTTGGTGGTAAAGCACATTTACATCCTTTTTGTTCAAGACTAGTGATATAACTATAAATAATTATTAGTAATATAATAGTAATAAGTGAATATAAAATTTTAGCAATATAAGAAAGACCGAAATTTGCCATTTACTTTTTTTTATTCTAATAAACTAAAATATTATTTTTATATATAAAAATTGTCTCTTTCTTTAGGTTTAACAAAATTTAATTTTAAAAATTTAAAAATATCTTCTTCTGATTTAATAGAATAATTAATATTTTTACCAAATCCATGTTCACTCAAAGATAAATCAAAATTAACTTTAACATAATGGCGCAATCCAATATTAAATATATTTGAACCAGTAAAATATAATAAAGAATAAAAATATTCAGTAATTGGGGCAATTAAAATATCTAATCTTCTTGGAGTTTGATTAGGTAATTTAACTATACTCATTAATTTATTTTTACCAAATGCTAAAACTTCAATTATATAATTTGAATCAATTAATTTTTTTATATAATCTTTAAAATTAAATTTAGGATTTTCCATAATAAGAAGATCAATATCACCCATTGATTTACTTCCTCTTCGATATGAACCAACAAAATCAAATGTTAATTTATTTTTTTTAAGATCTTTATTTAATATAGAAATATGTTTTTTATATTCATCTAAAGGTATACGTTTCTTTAAATCATTATAATATTTAATACCAATTTGTTGTTTAGCATTTAAAATATTTAAATTATTTTTAAGTTCATCAATTGATTTAATACCACTATCAACAATTTTATTTGCTTTAACTGGACCAATTCCATAAATATCTAATAATTCTTGTTTAAAAGTATAAATATTATCATTATTAATATTATTTTCAATATATGCAATTTTCCCTGTTTCATATAATTCTTTTATTTTGTCAAATATACTTTTACCTATTCCTTCTATTTTCTTTAAATCAATTAAATTTTTAATATCATCTTTAAAAATAAGAATATTATTTATAACATTAGAATAAGCTTTAACTTTATATTTTTCATTTTTATAAGTTTCATAATCTCTAATTTTAATTAAATTATTAATTATAAGTTTTTTATTAAATTCTATTTTTCTTTTTTGTGGTATTTTATAATTCTTATCTTTTTTAATAACTTTTTCAATATATGATATTTTACCAGTTTTTTGTAATTCAGCTAACATTAATAACATTCCCTCGCCAATCCCTTTAATTTCTTTTAAATCCCTTAAATCCCTTAAATCATTTGTATATTTAAAAAGATTATCAATAACTTTATTATATGCTTTATATTTAAAAATTTCATTATTAAAAACTTCATAATCTCTAATTATAGTTAGATTAGCAATAATAATTTCTTTATTAAATGAATGTTGTTTTTTTGATTTTTTAATTTTATTAATCTTATCTTCAATATATGATATTTTATCTGTTTCATATAATTCTGTTAATAATGCTAATATTCTTACTCCAATCCCTTTAATTTCCTTTAAATCCCTTAAATCAATTATATCAAGTGGGTATTTAATGATATTTTTAATAACTTTATCGTAAGCTTTAACTTTGAGAGGTTTGTTATTTTGAAATTCATAATCTCTAATAATCGTTAAATTTTTAATAATTATTTTTTTATCCATCAATCTTATTTATATAAATATTATTATAAATGAATGAATTACAAAACACAATTAACAAAAGAAGATATTATTGAAAGTTATAACTTATGTAAAAATAAAATGATTAAAAATGAATTTTTAAATAAAAGTAATTATAATAATTTTATAAATAGTAGTAAAGAAAATAAGAATATTTATTTTGATTTATTATATTTAGTATCAATGTAAAATAAATTATGATTATTTATATTTTTCAATAATATTTGTTATTTTAAATTTAGTTGATATATCTAAATTAGTTATATCAATATTAATAATTTTATTAATATATATTTGTTTAGGTAAAAAATCAATAATAATAGATAATTCATCTAATAATAATTCATTAACATGTTTATAATTGGATGTTAAAATATATTTATTAAGATCATTAAAAATATTTTCAATAATTTCTTCAATTATATTAATTTTATTTATTTTTTTTAATATGATACATAATGCTTTTATCATAGATATTGTTGATTTTTTTAATTTAACATATTCACAATAAACATCATAATTTTCATCATCAAAAATAGATTTATAATTATTAGAAATAATTGAAGGTAGCCATTCTTTTTCTTTTAAATAATTATTATAATAATTAGTTATATTAGTTTCAATATAATCTTTTTCAAATAAATATAAAACTTCAATATAAATATTATTATTTGATGATTTAATAAAATTAATTAATACATCAAATAATGAATTTAAAATATCATTATTAACTTGACTAATAAAAGATGAAATTTTATTATAAATAATTTCTTTATTAACATCAGTTAATTTATTTAAATAACTTATAAATTCTTTTTTACATTTTGCATCATCACTAAAATCAATATAAATAATATGAGGTCTTGCTTTTGGTATTTTATTTTTATTAGATGCAATAATTTTCTTTTTTTCCCATAAACTGCGCGCATCATAATTTGATACGAAACAATTATAATTATTAACTAATTCATTTGCTTTATTAACAATATTATCGGATATAATAGTATTATTAAAATTATTTAAACAATTTTTAAAAGTAGTATAATTAATTTTAACTAATCCAATATCTTCTGATTCCATTATTAATATAAATTATTAAATATAAATGTCTTTATATTATCTTTTTAATCATTAATATCAGCAATTTCAACTGTATTATCATGAACTATTATTTTATCAGCTAATTGATTTTTAGTGCCTTCAGTTGATAGTTTACGTTCTTCACATTTAACTTTTAATTTATCAATACTTAATTTCATTAAAGCTTTTTTAGTTGCATGACCACCTCCAATATTTGAACTTATTATTGATTCTTTATCATCATTAACTTCTTTCTTTAAATCAAATATTTCATTAACGATTTGAACAGTATCCTCTTGAATTTCTTCATTTTTAGGTGGAGATACAGAAATAACAGTAGGAGAAACGGGAGAAGTAGAAGATGTAAATTGACAAGAATTATTGGAACAAAAACTATCATTAAAAATTTCATTCATAATAATTTCAGCAGAATCAAAAGCTTTATTTGCTGTATTTGGAGGTGAATTAGAATTGTTATTTGAATTATTAAATTCAAATTCTAATTTATCTATTTTATTTGTTAAAATATAAATTGATTGTTCTAGATATAAATATTTATATGCCATGAAAAATAAAAATATAAATAAAATAGAACATGTTAAATAAAATACAATATTATTTAAAGTGAATAATTTAAATATGAACATTTCTTAAATTCTGATTATATAATTTGTTTTTCATTTCAATCGCACTATTAATAATATCTTTATTAAATTTATGTTTTTCTAATAATTCAATTGCAATTATTTGTTTTGATCCACCTCTATTTATTTTATAATTAAATTCATATGATTTTGTTTTTTCATTATATGTTGCATTAACATTTAAATTTATAAATAATGATTTATATTTATCCTCTAATTCTATTAAATTATGAAAATGTGTTGTTATTATTAATGTTACACTTTTTAATTTAGCCAAATATTCAGCAACTGAAAATGCAACAGATACACCTTCAATTGGAGGTGTTGAATGCATTGGTTCATCCATTAAAAACAATCCTCTTTTATTATTTTTGAATAATTCATCAGCGACATTAATCATATTATTACAATGACTTGTTTCAGCCTCAAAATATGATTTACTGCCTATTTCATCACTTACTCTCATAAAAGTAATAATGGCATCATATAAATAAATATTACCTTTTAATGCATTAATAATTCCTATAGTTTGAGCTAAAATAATATTAATTGTAATAGATTTAACATAAGTTGTTTTACCTCCTGCATTAACACCTGTTATAATAATATTTTTAGATAAATTTATAGGATTTGAAACTTGATTTAATGATAATAATGGATTATTTGCAGACCATATTTGAGTATTAGTATCATTATAGGATGGTATACACCAATTATTAGATTTCTTTAATTTACATATAACATCAATTGCATCGATTGTATAAATAACTTTCAATAAATTTATAATATCATTTTTATAATTAGCATTTTTCCATAATTTATAAACTGTTGCTAAATTATTATCTAATGATGATAAATTATTTATACTATTAGTAATATCAATTTCATTTATATTATATAATAAAAATGATTTCCAAATATTATTTGATTGTTTTATAATAATTATAGAAGTTTTAATAAATTCGACTAATCCAATAAGTTTATTAAATAGTTTTTCACGTGTTTTATAAATAATATATGATATATAAAATGTTTGATAAATACTATAAATATAAATAGATAAATATGCAAATATAGTTATAATTTTTGTTAAATCTGATTTAATATTGCCAGATAATTTAAATAATAATTTAAGAAATTCATAAATAATACCAATATATTTTATAAAAGTCATATCTAAATGTAAATATCTATTAATGTAATAATAAGGAGTATAAATAATTGATAATGGATATATTAAACTTGTCATTGGCATTAGAATTATTTTATAAAAATGATAAATATCTAATAAATAACTACTATAATTCATATTATTAATTAAATATGTTGATGGATATAATAGATTAATTGCTAAATCTTCATCAATTTCATCTTTTAAAGTCATAATCCATAAAAGATCTTTTTCATTATTTTTAAGAATTTCTCTTTGATAATTAAGCAATTCATAATTTGCTTTTTGACGCTGGATTAATAAATCTTTATTATTAATAGGTGTTTTTATAATTTTATCAATAATTTTCATACCTCCAATTGTTGTAGGTTGTTTATTAAACCATGTATCGATATTAGTATCAGTATAAACATTATCATTAACAATAATTTTATTTAAACTATTATTATTTTTAAGAACATTATCTAATAAAACATTAACGGTTGAATTAGGTATTTCAAAAAAGATATTTAAATCTTCAATAGTATTCATTTTTTAATATTATAATATAATAAATAAAATGAATTATTAACTCACATATAAAAATTAAAAAATGAATATAATTAAATCTAAAAATTAAAAATGGATTATATTATTATTATTCACGATAATAATATTTATAAAATAAATAAAGAACCATATGAAACAGATGAAAATACTTATTTTCGCGGATGGTATATAATTAAAAATTTTAAAACTGATATTAATGATGAAATTATATGTCGGTCAATTATGTATTTAAATGAAAATAAAAATAATATGAAATATTAATTAACAAGATGCACCACGAGAGCAGTTTTGAGAATATCCACCATTACGACGAGAAGTTAATTGGCGACGACGAACACTACCACCTACTGTTTTTGAATTATTAGTAGACATTAATTCACTCATTTTAAAACCTGAATTTTTATCAGCTAACATACGTGCGCCAAGTAACGCAAGAGCTGATATAAAAGGTGTTAATACAAAATCACCACCTTTTTTTTTATTATTTTTAGAAGAACCACCTGAATTACAAGCACATCCACCATCCATACTATAATAAAAAACATCATTTAACTGCATTCTATTTGCTTTTTTATTAGAACCACCGCGAATACCAGGTGTTAATGTAGCAGTAGAAGTTGTAGATGGAGGAACATAAATTTCAGGACCATCAGCTTTATTATTAGCATAATTAATATTAGCTATAGCATCATTATTAACAGATGAATTTAACATATATTCGGTTGAATTAGGAGAACTAGAATAAGGCGCAATATAACCGCCTTTACGTAGATTTTTCTTTAACATATCTATTTAAATAAAAGATTATTTTCTAATGTGAAATACTAAAAATACAGCTGCTATAGTTGTGAAAAAATTTAATAAGATAATTAAAATAACAAAAGGTATAATATAATATAATAAATAAATTAATATAGGTTTAATAATTTCTGTTCTAATATCTTCATTCAAAAATTCTTTACGAATAAACTTAATAATTAAATCGACTGTTTTATTTTTATGTTGCGTCATTATTATTATATTGATTACCTTAATATTATACAGAATGAAACATTTATTAAAAAATCCGCAAAAAAAATCAAAATGTTATGTGTCTTATTTAGAAAAACCATTTAAAATAGAATTAAATGAAATTAAAATAAATAATTTATTTAATAATGGATATAATATTGAATGTCATTTACCTGTAAAAATTAATCAACAATCTATATCAATTATTGAAGAACTTGATAATATTTCGTTAAATACTTTAAAAGAACATCCTGAATGGTTTGAAGATGATATAAATATTGATAATATATATAATTATTCATATGTAAATGATATATCAAATTTAACATTATTATTAAATAATAAAACAGAATGTTATTTAAATTGTATAGATAAAGATTTAGAAGATATAATAGAAATATTAAAAGATACAAAACGATTAAAAGATTATAATATAAATGTAGAAATTAGTTTTTTAGGTTTATTTATTTATGATAATATAATTATAAATAAATGGGTTGTTAAAGTTATAAATATTGAAGAATTAATGGAAGATTTTTCAGATTGGAATAAAATAGATATTGAGACGGATTGGGAAAATGAAATTGATAATTATGAAAATGAAATTAATGAAAAAATACAACTTTATAATAAATCTTTAATTACTGCAAAAATATTATTGGAAGAAATTAAGGCTGAAACTAATTTTAATATTTGGGATAAAAAAATATTAAAATTAAAAAAACAAATAATTAAAATATAATTTAATTTTATCTATATTATTATAATAGATAGATATTAAAATGAGTTCTAATAGTTCATCAATTGTTATTTCCTTTTCAATTGCAATATTATTATTATTGACATTACTATTACTGATATCTTATAATTCTAAATGTAAAATGGATAATATTGAAAGATTTGAAAATGAAGTTATGATACCAAATCAAACTCAAATTAGTGAAATATTAAGAACTAATAATGATCCACAAAGTAATTCAGTTGCTAGTAATAGTTATGTTAATTTAGATAAAGCCTCTAATTCAGTTCAAGGTTCAATAAATCCCAATGATGATTCTCCTGCATATGCAACAACAACAGGTTCATATTTAGCTGCTAGAGAAAATGAAGGTTTTGTTGGAAATACTAAAAATGATATTGATGATGGTAATTCTTGTTTTATCCGGGATAGATTAACTAGTTCTGATTTATTACCATTAGACAGTGGTAATTCTAAATGGGCTCAAATTAATCCATCAGGTTCTGGTATGTTAGGTGATCAAAATTTCTTAACAGCTGGTTATCATGTTGGAATTAATACAATTGGTCAATCCCTTAGAAATGCTAATTTACAATTACGTTCTGAACCACCTAATCCTCAAGTTGCTGTAAGTCCTTGGGGTATATCAACAATTGAACCGGATGTTCGCGCTGTTGCTTTTGAAATAGGAAGTGCTCCATCATTTTAATCAAATATAACAAAACATTTAGTATTAATAATATCTTGTTTAGGAACTAATGAATTTTTATTTGATATTTTTATTTGTTTTTTATATGAAAATTTTGACATATTTTCATAAATCTTTTTTTGATTTTCTAATGCATATGTTATTATTTTTGTATTAAATGCCCATTTAAAGAAATTTAATTGTCCAATTGTTGTTTCAATTATATCATTATCATTAATATTAAATTTTATTCGGTCATGTCTCCTAAAAGCATCAAAATTAAATTTTTTAAATGATTTTAATTGTGCCCTATAATCCAAATATAATGTTATTTTTCTATATTTTTCATTATTATAATTTTCTGGTAAATTTGTATAAATATTTTCATCTTTTTCATTTATCCAATAAATTATATTATTCGTTTTTGCATATCTTGTAACAAGCCAATCAATCATACGTAATGATAATTCATGTTTCCCCTCAATTATTGTTTTTAATGTTAATTTATAAATATTATTATTATTATAAAATGAATTTAAAGAAGATAATAATAATTCTTTACTAGTATTATTATTATCGTTCATCATTAATTAATTTATATTAAAATCTTTTATATCATTATTTAGTAAAAATAATCATATCAAATATTAATGCTATTATTGATAATGCCATTAATACTCCAATTCGTAAATCCCATATTAAAATATAAATATTAATAATAATAATTATCAATAATATCCAATTATGTTCATATAATTCTAATAATTCTTCTGGATATGGTACTGATGGACGTAAACCATAAATTAATAAATAAGCTGATATTACACCAATTATTAAATATCTTGTAAAAATATCAATATAATTTATCATTTAATCTATTATTTTAAATTAAAATATTATTTTTCTTTTCCATAATAATATTAGAAAAAATGCAATATTCATCATTGGAAGAAGCATATGGACATTATAATTTACAACAAGTATCTAAATGTGGAAATAAACTTAAAAGTAAAAAAAAGCAACAAGAAGAAAAATTTATAAATGATTATAGTCAATCACCCGATTGTTATTATGATAATGAAGGATTACCTATGCCATCTTGTGAAAAGTTTGCTAATGGTAATGGTAATGGTAATGGTAATGGTAATGGTAATGGTAATGGTAATGGTAATAGTAATGGTAATGCTAATGGTAATGGTAATGGTAATGGTAATGGTAATGGTAATGGTAATGGTAATGGTAATGGTAATGGTAATGGTAATGGTAATGGTAATGGTAATAATAGTTATGCAAGTTATGCAAATATGATTAAAAAAGATTGTTCACCATTACAGCCACCGGTATATACATTGCCTATTGATAGTAATTCTAAAAATGCATTTAATAAAGCATTAGAAACGTCTTTAAATACAAATATATTTGATAAGAATATGCCTGATAAATTTGCAATAAAACCATATGATTACGATGAATATGATGCATATTTGAATATATCAGATATAAATACAAATAATAAAGATGAAACACTTGAATATAGAACAACACCATTTTTAGAGGATTATTTAAAAAATTTAAGAGATAATTTTAAAACACCAGTTAAAGATCAAGGAATAAAAATAAATGATATAGAACAATTTACTAATTTTATTAATAATGCAAATAATATTAAAGTAGATATAAATTTATATAATTTATTTTTATTTATATTCATTGGTATAGTAATAATATTATTATGTGATCAAATTACAAAATTAGCCATAGTTGTTGCTAATAAAAATATATAAGCACGGTTTTTTAATTATAGAATAATAATGAAATATTTCACACATTTAGTTTTTTCAGGAAGCGCATTACGTTCATTTTGTTTATTAGGAATATTGAGATATATTTATTTTAATAAAATGGAAGATCATATAAAAAATGCTGCTGGAACATCAATGGGATCTTTTTTTTGTTTAGCATTTGCTTTAAAAATACCAATAGATGAACTTGAAGAAATGATAATCAAATTAATATATGTTCCTGATATTATTTCTATTTCATCAGATAAATTTGTAAATTTATTTACGAACTTAGGATTTAATGATTCAAAATTATATTTAACTGGAATTAGAGAATATTTAAAAAAGAAATATGATATAGATGATATTTCTTTTATAGAATTATCTAAACTTACCGGCGTTAATGTTTATGTTAGCGTTACAAAAATAAATAATGGTAAAAATTTTATATTTAATGTTGATGATACTCCTAATATATCTGTATTAGATGCAGTTGCTGCATCAATGTGCATTCCATTATTATCGCAACCTATTAAAATTGATGAAAATTATTATGTTGATGGATGTTTAACAAATAATTTACCATATGAAATATTTAATAATATAAATCAGGATGATATATTAAATGTAGCTATTTATATAAATGAAGATTATGAAGTAGTTAATAATATTAAACCAAATGAAGAATTAAATTTTTTTAGTTATTATAAACAAGTTTGTTCAATTATTTATTCAAATTCATTACATTGCAGTTATATATCTAAATTACCTAATTTTAAAAATCCATTATTAATTAAAGATAGTCCTTTTAATTCTTTTTATAATATTGAAGTATCTGATGATTCAATTGCTTTTAATATTAAAGATAATGACATTCAAAATTTAATATTACAGGGATTTAAAGATATGAGTAATTATATGAAACAATTTGAAATTAATGAAGTAGAAGACGTTTCTTAATAGCTTGATTTGATACATCTTCCAATTTCCAGGAGATATAAATAATATTATTATTAGGTTCTGTTAAAATAGCTACATATAAACCACTTTTTTTTAATTCTGAAATAATATAATTCATACAATCTGAATAATTATATAAAGGATAGCCAATAATTATTGGAGGTATTTTATAATGAAAAGATTGGCGACCACTTTCAGCAATATTTTTTATTTTTTTATGACATGCATTTAAGATAACATTAAATGCATCATTAATTTTATTATCTTTCTTTTTTTTAATTTCATATAAATCATATAATGATATTTTTGAAATCATATTTAAAATATTTATCTATATATTGATTAATTATTTTTTAATTATTTTTAAAAGACCACGTTGGATTTTCACTTTTAATAATATTATTAGCAAATTTTATTAAAGCTGCTTCAGTTCTATCATCGTTAAAATTAGAAACTCTTCCTGTATTTTTATTATATAATAAAATGGTTGGTGTGCTAGTTATATTATATTTTTTACCTAATTCTGAACCATTAGCATTATCAGTAATATCATATTTAACAGTATCAAAATGATAATAACCAGGATTATTTTGAACTTTCTTTGAAAATGTAGTCCAAACATTTTTTTCAAAATCGTTACAATGACTACATCTTTCCATGCAATAATATTGTAATGTATATAATTTATTATCTGTAAAATTTTCATATTTAGTATAAAACGTACCAGACATAATAGAACCAATAATTAAAACTATTAATAATATGATTAATATCCAAAAACCATAACCATAACTAGAATTAGATTTTGATTGAGAACTAAACCTTGATTTTAATGAAGAAGAAACCATTATTATAAATTACCTAATCTATTTATTTATAATATTTTAATTGATAAGTTATTAAAATATAGATAGACTAAAAATAATAATATTAAAGCATATATGCAAAAATCAATATAAATAATATATTTAACTATAAAATCATTAATATTAATCATATTTTTATCTTTTAACCAAATAATTGAATTGACAATAAAAAATAAATAAATTAATAATAATATAAATAGAAATATATAAATCATTTAATATAATCTATTATTAAAAAATGATAAAAAAATATATTATATTATTTATAATGGTTAATTTAGCTTTTACATTAAAAAGTTTATTAATAGTTGGTAATACTACACCAACTATATATTCAACTGTAAAAAATTCTAAATTATCACTTGAACACGTTTTTCCGAAATGTTATATGTATAAGAAACATTATAATGACGCACATAATATTTTTAAATGCGATTCGTATATTAATAATATGAGATCTAATTATAAATATGTTAATAAATATAATAATAATTTTACAAGATTATATGATACAGACAATTTTGTAAATACAAAAGAAAAATTATTTATACCTGAAGATGAAAGTAAAGGTATTATTTCAAGAGCAATAATGCATATGTGTTATGAATATAAATATGATTATAAGAAAGTAATTGATTATAAGAATTTAATTGAATGGTGTCTAGATTATCCACCAACAAAAGAGGAAATATTTCATAATAATTATATATTTCAGAAACAAAAAACAAGAAATATGTTTATTGATTTATATTATAAGAAAAAATTTAAGAATTTATTAATTCAATATTTTTCATAAGTATTTAAAGATTATTTATGAATGTCTTTAAATAGTTTTTTATAAATAAAGTATATATAAAAAATGATTATAATTTAATAATGAAAAGTTATATAATTACTATAAATGATTTACACTAAGCGGAGGCAAGCCGAAAGTAAAGATGAAAATATAAATAAAGATATTAATAAAAAACATCAAATATTTTTAGATAAAGCAGCAGAAATCGCTAAATATTCAACAATGCAGCAAAAACATGGAGCAGTTGTTGTGCATAAAAATAAAATAATTGCATATGGTTTTAATTATATGACTCATTATTTAAATGATAATAATAGTATTCACGCTGAAGTAGCTGCTATTAGTCAAGTATTTAAAAATAAAACAATTCTTGAAGAATGTGATATTTATGTTGTTAGAATTGCAACTGCAAGATTTAATAATTGTTTAAAATTATCTAAACCTTGTGAAAAATGTACTAAGTTTATTAATAAATATAATTTGAAATGCACTTATTATTCAACTAATTATGAATTTGAATATATGTGTTCTTAAATATCTAAACTCATTGATACTTTTGGAATAATTCTTCGTATTGTTTTTTTAACTACCATTTCTCTTTCATCTTTATTAAAAATCTTTGCAAGTAGTTCTTCACCTGTTAAATGTTTATTATTATTAATAATTTCTCTAACTTCCTTAATATTTATAGGTTTATAAACATTCTTAACATTTGTTTTTAATCTCCCATTTTGTGTATTTAAATCATTATAATTATATTTAAACATAAAATCTTCAATCTTATTATTTAAAACTTGTTGCAAAGTCTTTCTCTCTCGTATTGCTATTTTTAATTTTCGAATTGCATCATCATATTTAAACCAATCAGCAACTAAATTTTTAAAAGTATCCATTTCATCAGAAGTAGGTTCTTTTGCTGTTGAAATTATATCATCAATTAAATCTATATTATTCATTATATGACAAATATTAAAAAAATCTTTAAATCTATTTATTTTTCTTTTTAATACCCGCTTTTGTTTTTGGATGAGGTGTTCTTTTTATTGGTTTATCATAATCAGGTACATTTTCTTCAATAAATTTTGAAATAGTTGCTTCATCTCTTGAATTTTCAAATCTTACTTTATTACTACCATTACCAACATAAGCTACAATAGTTGGATATCCTGTTATTGATTTAAAAACTTCAGGTGCTTGTCTTATAGTAGATAATTCTATTTCATAAAATTGTTTCATATTTCCATATTTTTTTTTTAAAATATCCCAAACTGGCATAAAACTTTGGCAATGACCACAGTTATTCCAATGATATAATAAAATACATCCATGTGATGATATATCATCAATAACTTTATTTAAACTTTTATTATCCACTTTATTAATTACTTTTGGATGCGTACTCATTAATTTTCTATATATATATAAATAAAATAAATAATAATGAATTTAAATTTAGCTAAACAATCTTATAATATTTCTTGTGATCATATAACAAAATTAAATGATAAATATAAAACTGAAAATGATTTATTAGTTAATAAACATTTTAATTGTAATGATATAATGAATATTAATGATTATGATAATAAAAAATATATAAAATATATTAATAATATTTATATAACTAAAAAATCTTGTATTTATAAATCAACAGAACCTGATGAATTTAAATGGACATCCGCTTTTAAAAATGATTTAATTAAAAATGATAATGTTCAAGTATTATTTAATGAAAATACAAGACAAAAAATATTAACTAAATATTAGAAATATAACTTATTTCTTTTTTATATTCATCTGATGGTTTTTCAAGTATTATTATTGAATTATCAAAGTTTTTAATAAATTCTTTTAATAATTGTGGATGTATTTTACCTTCAAATAAATATTCGTGTCTATCAACATTAGCACCCTTAATATTTTTACTATTATTTAAATGAATACATAATATATCATCTTTATTTGGTATTAAAGATACTATTTCATTTAACTCATAACCAGCATTCCAAATATGACAAGTATCAATACATATTTTAAATAAATTTCTTTCTTCTGGTGTAAAAGAATAATAGAAATTTAAGAAATCAGTAAAATCTTTTAATAATTCGGTTCCTTGTCCAGCTGGTGTTTCTAATAATAATTTTGTTTTTATTTTATGAATAATCATTTCATTTATAATATTTTTAATATTATTTTTCATTATTAATAAACTTTCTTGAATTGTTCCAGTTGTTGATTTTCCAACATGAATTACATAACCAACCGCACCAATTATATTTGCAGTAATCAAATCATTAAAAACAATTGTATCTGTAATTTCTAATTGTTTTTTACCACTGATAAAAGGTTTTGCAATATTAAAAACATAAGGTGAATGAACAATTAAAAAGAAATTATTAATTTTACAATATTTTTTAATTAATTGCGATTCATATAAATATTTATCATTATTAGTTATATTTAAACTTCTTGGATTACTTGTAAATATTTGTAATGCATTACCATCATTTATTTTAACTTGTTCCATTGTTTTAATAATAGTTGTTTCTCTTGTTATATGAGCTCCTATTATCATTTCTTAACTTTATATATATTTTTAAATAATAATCAATTTTTATTTAAATAATAACTATAATTATAATAATATATGTATTATTAATGACTGAAACACATCCTTTAATTATTAAAGGTACTCATATTATTATTGATATTTATAATATAAATGATAATGAACCTTTAAAATATGCAAATACTATTTCAATTATTCTTGATAAAATTGTTGAAAAATTTAATTTAAATGTTGTTGGTAAAGTAATACATCAATTTGAACCATTTGGAGTTACTGGTGTATATGTTTTAAGTGAATCACATTTATCAATTCATACATTTGTTGAAGAACAAAAAATTGCAATGGATTTATATACATGTAATACATTTGATAATAGTTCTGATGTTATTGATTATATTAGAAGTTTATTTAATCCTTGTATGTGTAATTACAAAATAATATCTAGATAAATAATTAATTATTATAATCAATTAGATATTTACATATATTAAAATCTATTTTATAACGATATGGACATTTAAAATACAATAAATTCTTTTGTGTTGCTAAAAATTTAACTAAACATATATGATGAATATAATAATTATTTGAATGATATCTATGAATATTTTCAAATAAATTAATAATTTCTTTCTTTTTATTATTAAGATTTTCTAAACATATTGGACAACAATCAGTTGGTTCTATTGATGTTGCAATCATATATGGTAAATTATTAATTCTCCAACCATTTCCAATCATTTTATAAATATCAGTAAATATTTCATAATTTGTATGAAATCCTCTAATAAATTGTGTTGTTTTATTTTTAATATCGGCTATTATTTTTTTGCTAATTGCAGAATTATCCATATTATCATATGGTGTTCCAGTATTATTAGAATAATAATATTTGATTTTTTTATTACTATCATTGTCTTTTGCTAATAATAATCCATAACAAATATAATTATTATTTTTAAAAGGTGGTTCATCATTTGATATTGTTATTTCAAATGTTATTTTTAACTTTTCAATATTATTACTATTATCTGTAATAAATTTATAAAAATTTATATGATCAAATCCATGTTTAAATGCTATTTTTATTATAGGTTCTCTAATAATTCGATCTATCGTTTCTATATCATATGATATATCATAAAATTTATTTAAAGAAAGTTTTTTATTCATAAATGCTTTTTTATAGAAAGCTGCTAATAATTTATCACATACATATTTATCATAAATAATACCATTATTAATAATAATTTCATTTTCTAGAGCAACTAAGAAAATATTTAATTCTTGGTAATATAACATTAAATATTAAATTAATCAATAATATCATTTTTTATATAAAAAAATATTAATATTAAATTAATGAGATGATTGTTTATTTAAATATTCCATATAAAGATCGTAAAATAGTTAAAAATTATGGTGCATTATGGGATGCTAAAGTAAAAAAATGGTATTGTGAAGAAGATAATGAATTATGTTCTTTATATAATATTTATACAGAAATAGAAATAATTGGTGAAGATCGTAATTTTGGATCTAATAAATTATTTATAGATATGATCCCAAAAACATCATATTTCAAAAACGTTCGTTCATTATTTAATGATTGTGATTGGAATTTAATCAGACATCATATTTATGAAAGAGTTAATCATAAATGCGAATGTTGTGGAAAAAGAAGATTTAAATATTTGGATGCACACGAAAGATGGGAATTTAATGAAGAAACTAAAAAACAAAAATTAGTTAGAATTATTGCATTATGTAAATTATGTCATTCTGCAACTCATTATGGTCATTCAAAAAGAACAAAAAATATAGATAAAATTAATATTCATATTAAAAAAATAAATAATTTTAGTGATGAAGAATTACAAAATCATATTAATGATGCATATAAAAATTGGAGAGATAGAAATAAAATTAAATGGGAATTAGACTTATCTATTATAACTAATTCAGGTTTTCAAATTAAATAATAATTATAATCTATGAATAATTGAAAATTGTGTAACATTAGTTGTATTATTTCTAAAAAAAATCATCCAAATTGAACAATTACCTGCATTACATATAATATATTTACATTTACTCATTATTAACGTTATTGCTAAATATTTTAATGAATATTCATAATTTAGTTCTTTATATATCTTATCAACTGTTGAAATTTGATTTGGCATATGTCTTATTTCATCGTAAAAAATTATATTATTTGAAAATTCTGATTTCATTTTATCTAAAAAATCAGTTTCATCTGATTGAATAAGAAATTTAATATTTGGTTCTTTTTTTAATATTTCATTTGCGTGTGAAATATAATCTTCAAATGATGGTAATGCAATTTCAGTTATTTTATCATTACCTCTATAAAACAAAACACAAATATTATCATGATCAATTGAATATTTTTTCTCTATTTCTGATTGTATTTTTAATATATTATCATTTGGGGTAAAATATTTGCGAATAAATGGATTTAAAGAATTTAAATCTAAAGTTTTGTAATTTTTATATTGATAACATTCATGATAATTAATATCATCACAAATGTTATCAATTTTAATATCATTTTCATTATAATGTTTAAAATAATTAAAAGTTATATCATCTGTTGTATTTTGTTTATACCACGTATAAAAACCAGTTGTATCATAAATATTAGGTATTTGTTTATATTTATTACAAATCATAATTAAATAATGTAATCTAAGAGAGCAACACGAAAAAAAACCTCCATCATGTGAAACTGCGAAGTTCATAATATAATTATTTTTTAATATAAAATCTTTATATAATAGAATTAATGACTTTATTAACTAAAAATAAAAAAAATTTAGAAACATTAATTAAAATTATGTCCGATTATATTCCAAATAATCATTTTACATATAATGGTAAATCTATTAAAAATAATATTAATTTTACTAATAGTAATGATTTATCTAAAATTTATTATAAAAGTAGCTCCTTAAATCAATTTATTAAAGAAATAAAGGATGGTAAATATGATTTTAAATTAAGTCAATATAATAAAAGTTGTATTCAAAGAATTTATAATAATATATCTGATTCAAAATGTATGTCTTATGAAAGTTATATTAATAATGAAAATATTAAAATAAATATTATTAATAAATCTCTAAATATTAATCCTCAAATAACAAAGTTTTCTGTAAATGATAATAATTATGATATTATAATTGAAGATACTCAAAATGAAATAAAAAAAATAGATGAATTAACTTATTTAGGAGTTATAGCAGCTGCATTAAGTTCAACTATTAAATCACAAAAAATAAAAGAAGAAATTGTTTCTAAATTCTTGAAATTATATGACAAAAATATATAAATATTATTGTCATATATTAATATCCGCGTTTAGCGCATTCCTAAAATTGCAACAACTACCCAGAACATTAATCCAATGAAAATACCCATCCCGCATTCACTATTCTTCTTTTTAATACATTCAAAACGAATATCCGCAAATTTACTGTAATTAGCAAGTTTATCACACTCATTCTGCATATTTTTAAAACATGAATAAACTTCATCATCCTGAAGTTTAATATATGCCATATAATTGCAATGATTAAGAATTGATTTCTTATAATTCTTAAGAATATTACGATGCAATGCAAATCCAGGACGCGATTCAATCATAGAGATAAGACTAAACAAAGTAATAACAATAATAATAGCCTTCATTTAAATAGTGTATTTTTTACTATCATATTTTTAGTATCATTTTTTATAATAATTACTTTAAAATTATTACATATAAATTTTTATTAAAATAATACTAAATTTAAATAAAAATGATTAATCTATTAGTAAATAAATATTAGGATCAATAGAAAATGGTTGTTCAATTTTATTTAGAAAATGATGATCATACGTATATTTATGGTGGCAGGCTTTTTACTGCAGAA
>Ga0208599_1000116_pt1 | contig 24120 bp, 17 predicted proteins | sample LakMenEpi17Aug12_FD_150706 | JGI IMG/M metagenome (GOLD analysis project Ga0208599, IMG submission 150706) | Freshwater microbial communities from Lake Mendota, WI - 17AUG2012 deep hole epilimnion (SPAdes) | ecosystem: Environmental > Aquatic > Freshwater > Lake > Epilimnion/Euphotic zone ... | reverse complement strand
TGAAATTTCATTTAAAGCATTAATATTAGAAGCAATTAAATTTGATGTTGATATTTGATTTAAAGAAGTTATATTAGAAGCAAATAAATTTGATGTTGAAATTTGATTTAAAGAAGTTATATTAGAAGTACTTAAATTTAATGTTGTAATTTCATATAAAGTCGTTATATTAGAAGTACTTATATTTGATGTTAATATATTATTTAATGCATTATATGATATATATAATGGTTTTATAAATTTTCTACCAAAAAATTCAATTTTAAATAATTCAAGTGCTATATTTTCACCATTAAATCCTAAAATATTAAATTTATTATAAGCAATAATTTTTCTAAAAACAAAACCTATATAGCGATATGAAATAATATTATCAACACGTTGTTCATAATATCCATATCCATTATTTGTATCAATATATGAATTAGTTTGTAAAGGATTTATATCATTTGATGCTGCATTTATTATAGTCCATATATTTGCATCATTTGAACCATAACATTTCCATAATGAGGGTGCATTAGGTATTTTATAATTTTCATTAATATTAATTGCATAAAATCTAAATTTAGTTAATATAAAATCAAAATGATATTTAATTATAATAAAATCACCATAATATCTATCAATTTCTGCAACACCATAAGTTATTATTTTATTTTTATTTAAATTAGTTTTATTTTGAGGTGTTAGATTATAATAAATATTATAATTTGCATTACCCCAAGATATACTATTTAATGAAGTATAAGTATTATTATATGAAAATATTGAATATTTATTAAAAATATATAATTCATTAAGTATTAAACCACTTGAATAGTATATATCATATTTATATACATCAATAGAATTATCTTTATTTGTAATATTTTCATAAAAATATTCATATAAACCATATATATTATTATTTTCATATAAACTTAACTCTTTAGAATTTAAAATTATATTTTTATTAACATCATAAATAGTATTATATGGATATCTTTTTTCACTGGTAAATAGATTAGAAGTTGTAGATAATAAAGATATTATTAAATCTTCGATATAACCAATATTTGTATTAATGCTTGTTTCAACAAAATTTTTTGTTGAATATTTTATATTAGCATTTTCTATTGTTAAATATGATTGTAATGAAGTATTTATAATATCATTAATAGAATTATTATTTAAAATTTTTACACCATTTTCATAAATATTAATAGCATTTAAATCACCTACAACATTTAATTTATATAAATCATTTGTATTTAAAGTTTCATCACCAATTGAAATATTTCCTGATTTTTTAATAATAATTATATTATCAGGAGTGTTACTACTTATTAATATTTGTTTGTTCCAATTTGTTGTAATAGTATTATATGAACCTAAACAAAATACATTATTAATATCATAACCAATCTTAAAATTGTTATTATTTTTTGTAATAATAAGAGATGTATTATCTGTAGATTTTATATTACAAATTTGTAGTTCTGAAATAGGAGTAGATGTATTTATTCCTATTTTATCTGAAATATAAATAGTATTAGTATTAAATGATGGAGAATTAATTATAGAAAAACATTTAATTGAATTTGTAACATCTAAATCAGTAGTTGTAATTTTATTATTATTTATAATATATGATGTATTAATATTTTTACAATTAATATTATCAGAAACATTTATATTTTTTGTACTAATATTTAAAGTATTTATATTACTACTTATAATATTTGATGAAAGAATATAATTTGTTGATATATTATTTATATTATTAATAAAAGATGAATTAATAATATTTGCTGATATTTCATTTATTATATTAATATTATTAGTTTTAATATTCTTTGATATAATATTATTTGCATTAATATTTGATAGAACAGTTAAATTATTAGTATTTATATTAGATGATACTGTTAAATTACTAGTAATATTAATTAATTGAGATCTTATAGTATTTATTATAGCATTAGTACCATTAATTGAATTAGCAGTTATTGTTCTAAAAACATTTAAATTATTTGAACAAATAATATTACTCGCATTAATATTAGATGCAATAATATTATTTGATGATAATATTATAGATGCATAAATTTGTTGAGTTCTAATTAAATTATTATTATATATATTATTTGCTATTAATAATGTTGTATTAATATTACTTCCGTTTATATTAGAACTATTTAAATTTGATATATTAATATTATTTGCATTAATATTTTTTGCATAAAAATCTGATAAAAATTTAACATTACCTTTTATTAATAAATTATAATTATCATCAGGATCTGTTCCAATACCAATTGTATTTGTTTTATTATTGATAATAATATTATTATCAATTGAAAAATTATTATTATAATCAATATTTAAATTAAAATTAACTTGATTATTATTAAAAATTACATTTCCATTTTTAATAATTAAATTAGAATTAATATTTAATGAATTTTTAATATTAATATTACCTATTTCATTAATATTTAATGAATCTTCTGGTGCTAAATTATTTATATAAAATTGTTTTTTCCATTTTGTTGTTCCATCATTAAATATACTAAAATCACCAAATGAAAAATTATAATTATCATCATAACCAAATTTAAAATTTTTATTAATATTAAAAATATTTTCTATTTTTGATATAATTAATGTTCCATTATTATTATAATTATTAATATCATAAATATTATATTCAGTTGTTCCAATATGTAAAGTAGCTAATGGGTTTGATGTTCCTATACCTATTTTTGATTTAAACGAAGAATAAATAATATTAGAATTACTTGTCCAACCAAAATATGATAAATCAGTATTTACAGTATTATTATCATAATTATAAATAAGTGGTAGATTAAATATTAATTTATTTGAAGTTATATTTTTATAATCTAAATCTGTTATATTTGATCCACAACCATATAACATTGTATTATCTGTTAAATAACTATTATCTCGAACAAATTGTTGTGTTGCAATATTATTATCTAATACTAACCAATCAATAATATTTTTATCTTGAATAACAATATTACTATGTAAACTTGTTTTACCATTAACTGCAATATTTGAAATATTAACAGTACTAAAATTATCAATAATTAATGAATTAGAATTAGCTTGTTTATGAATTTTTATTTGTTCAATGTTATTATTACCTAAAATAAAATTATTATTATTATAATAAAAATTAAATGTATTTAAATTATTATCAATTATTAATTTAGCATTTACATTATTAATATGCAATGTTGATAATGGATTTAATGTTCCTATTCCTATATTTTCAGATAATGTATAAAGTGAATTAGTTATATTATTACTTGACCATCCACCTTCTGAAAAATTAACAGATATATTATTATTATTTATATTTATTCCTAAATTTGGAATTAAAATATTTTGAAATTTATTATCAATATCTGTTTTGTAATAAAATAAATTTGAATTAAAATAAACATTACTAATAGAATTATTATCTAATAAATTTATTATTTTTTTTTGAATAATAAATTCAGGACCATTAAATATTAATCTATTATTTGTAACATTATCATAATCAATATTAGTAATTAAAGAACCAATACCTCTTATAGTTGTATATTTGTTAAATTCATTAACGCCACCACCGCTCAATTTTTGATGAGAAGCATATTGAAGAAGGCTCATTATAAATAATATCTATTAAACATTAAAAATATAAATATTTATATAAAAAAAATGATTTATTAAAAAATTAAATTTTTTAATAAATGAATAATAAAGAATATGAAAAAGTATTAAATCAATATATTGATATTTTAATTTATGATATTCATATTAAAACATATGAATTAAAAAAAAATAAATCAAATCCAGAACATTCTGATATTTTATTTAAACATTATTATAAAGAAAAAATTATTGAATTTAAAAATAATATTAATGTTGCAAAAAAAATATATTATAAATAAAATTATGATGTTGAACCAAATCCACCATCATTTCTAATTGTAGATGAAAGATTATCATCAGTAATTTCACATAAATCTGCAAAAACTTGTTTTCGAACAATTAATTGACAACATTTAAATGGAAGTACAATTTCTGGAGCATCATCTATAATTTTTGTTAATGCTATCATTAAATTACCTCTATAATTATTATCAATAATACCAATATTATTTGCTAAAATATATCCAAATTTACTGATTGAACTTCTTGGAACAATTTCAGTATAATAACCTTCATCAATTTCAATTTTAATACCAGTATCATATAAAGTTGTTTTTGAATTAAAATCTTTAATTTTTTTAATAATAGTTAAATCATATCCAGCATCATCTTCAAATGGTTTTGAAGGAATAACAGCATCATTATCTGTTTTATAAACTTTAAGTTTTGGTTTATAATTAACATTATTTAACATTTTATTTTTAATAAAATTATTTAATAAAGAAATATTACATTTTGAATAATAAATACGTTTTATAAATTTATTTTTATTATATTTATTAATAAAATCAACAACATTTTCATTTTTATCATTTTTAATAATTTCAAATTTAATATCATGTAAAATAAAGTCTTTAATATCATCAAATATATCAATAATTTCATCTGAAATAATAATTACATCATTATTAATTTCATATAAACCTCTAATAAATCCTTTTTTACATTCATCACTAAAATTATTAAAATTTAGAATTGCTTCTTTAATTGATTTTAAAATATTATTATTATTAATATAAATAATATTAGTATCAATATTACAGCAAACATTTGCTAGAATCGCTCTAATATCTCTTTTATTATTATAAGATGTAATTATATTATTATTTTTATGGACTAAACCAAGCGCATAAGCTTTTTCATCTGTATCAATAATATTAAAATAGCTTGTATTTATATCTGTCATTATTAATAATAATAATAAAATTATTTTTATATAATTTTTTAGTTAATCTAATGGACTATCAGTAATCATCATACCACAATATTTAATTGGTGATTTTTTATAATCATATTTAATATAAACACCAATATTTATTGCTTCTATTAATAATTCTTTAAAAAATTCCCAAAATGCGTCATCGTGTCCAACAGTTTCATTTCCAATATGACTTAATTCATGAATACATACAAAAGTAAGAATATTTATATCAACTAATTTGCCATCAGTTCTAAGACATAATATAATTTCTTCTCCTTTATTAACTGTATAACTTGTATAACTTGGATTATCAATACCTTCTTTTAAAACATCTGGATTGAAATTCTTTTTTAAGCGCATAACCTTTGGATTAGATGGAAATGTTTTAAACATATGATTAACTAATAAAATCAATTTCTCACGTACTTGTGCAATTAAATCAGCTGCTTCTGCTGCGTCATTTTTAATCTGAACATCATAATTACGATTATCAATTTTAGAAACAATAGTTTCAATATTACTATAATAATGATATTGATAAATCAAATAAATGAATATAATTATTAAAATTAAAATAGTAACGCTTATATTATTAAATTCCATTCTATAAATAACCTAATAAAAAATGAAATTATTAATATAAAAATAAACTCATAAATAATAATTAAATGAATACTTTTGATGAATTGAAATCAACAGATACAGAAATAATTTATCAAATTACTGATTGGTTTATTCCTGAAAATGATAAAATTCAATATGATTTTTCATCATCTGAAAAAGCACGTGAATATACAATAAATATTTATGGTAAAAATAAAGAAGGTGTTAGTATATGTACTAATGTTGTTGGATTTAGACCATTCTTTTATTTAAAACCACCTGAAAATTGGGAAGATTTAAGTGATGAAGCATTTAAATTAAAAGTTCAGCAATTACAAATAAATTTATTAGATAATTATTATGAATATAAATTTAAAGGTAAAGCTACAAGAAAGAAAATTATTTCAAAATTTTATGAAGATCATTTATGTAAAGTTGAAATTGAACGTAAAAAAGATTTCTGGGGATTTACAAATAATAAAGAATTTAGATTTATTAAAATTGTTGTTAAATCATTAGGATTATTTAATTCTCTCAAATATTATTTTCAAGATTTAAAAGATGGTTTTATTTTATATGAAAGTAATATTGAACCATTTTTAAAATTTATTCATATTCAAAAAATAAAACCTTGTGGTTGGATTAATGTTAGAAATTATACATTAGAAAATGCACCTGATACTAGATGTGATTATAATATTAGTGCTAATTGGGATGATATAATTCCAATTGATAATAATACAATTGCACCATTTGTTATTGCTTCATTTGATATTGAATGTTCTAGTTCTCATGGTGATTTTCCACTTGCTATTAAAAATTATAAGAAATTAGCACAAGATTTATGTATGATTTCAAAAGCTAATTTAGATGATAAAAATTTAATTTCAAATATAATCAAAGCTTTTTCAGAAGATGTTATTATTAATAGTAGTTATACAATAAATAGATTATATTCAAAAACAAAATTAACATCTGAACATAAAAATAAATTAAATGAACATGAAGAAGATATACGATTTATATTAAATAAAGTTAAATCAATAGTTATTATGAATGACGATGATGATAATGATAATGATAATGAAGATGACGAAGATGAACCAGATAAGAAAAATAATATATCAGTTAAAGAAGCAAATGAAATTGAAGAAGCTTTAAATAAAAAATTATCAGATATTTTACCAGAATTAGAGGGTGATAAGATTATTCAAATTGGCACAACTGTTCATATTTATGGTAGTGATGATATTATTTATAAAAGTATTATTTCATTGGATACTTGTGATGATATTGAAAATTCAAAGGTTATTTCATGTAAAACAGAGAAAGATTTAATATTAAAATGGAAAACTGAAATAATGAATATTAATCCAGATATAATTATTGGATATAATATTTGGGGTTTTGATATGGAATATATTTGGAATAGAGCAAAAGAGGAAAATATTATTAAAAGATTTGCTCTTGGTTTAGGTAAAACTTTAACAAGAGAGGTTACATTAATAGAACAAAAATTATCATCATCTGCTTTAGGGGATAATACATTAAAATTATTTGATATGGATGGTATTGTTACAATTGATTTATTCAAAGTTATGCAAAGAGATCATAAATTAGATAGTTATAAATTAGATAATGTAGCATCAATTTTCATTGGTTCTAAGAAAGATGATTTAAAACCAAAAGAAATATTTGAAAAATTTAAGGGTAATTCGAGTGATAGATGTATTATTGCTAAATATTGTATTCAAGATTGTTTATTAGTTAATAAATTATTACATAAATTGAAAATTATTGAAAATAATAGTGGTATGGGTAATGTTTGTTTAGTGCCATTAAATTATTTATTTAAACGCGGTCAAGGTATTAAGATTTATTCTTTAATTACTAATGAATGTATGAAACGCAATTTCGTTATTCCAGTTAAAAAATATATTATTAATGATATTGATATTGATGGTTATGAAGGGGCAATTGTTCTTGAACCAAAAGAAGGTATTTATTTAGATGAACCGATTGTTGTATTTGATTATGGTTCTTTATATCCATCATCAATGATATCTAGAAATTTATCACATGATACTTATGTATTAAATGATAAATATTTAAGTATTGATGATCCTAATGTAGAATTTATTAAAGTTAATTATGATTTATATGAAGGTTTAGGAGATAAGAAACATAAAGTAGGAGTAAAAGAATGTATATTTGCTAAATATAAAGATGGAAAAAAAGGAATTATACCAGATATCTTATCATTACTATTAGAAGAGCGAAAAAATACAAAAAATAAAATAGAACATTCGACAGTTATTAAAAAAGATGGCAGTGAAATTATTGGAATTATTCATGAAAATAATGAGAATGAAATCAATATTACAACACCTGATAAAATTAAATATAAAATTAAAAAAATAGATATTGAAAATATTAAAGATACTTATAATAAATTTGAAAAAGATGTATTTGATGCATTACAAGCTGCTTATAAGGTTACTGCAAATTCTTTATATGGTCAAATTGGTGCAAGAACGTCTCCTATTTATTTAAAAGAAATTGCTGCGTGCACAACTGCAACAGGGAGAGAAATGATAATGTTAGCAAAAGAATATGTTGAAACAAATTATAATGCTGATGTTATTTATGGTGATAGTGTAATGCCATATACGCCAATAACTTATAAAATTAATAATAATATATATATTAATACATTTGAAAATATTGAAGGTAATTGGATTGATTATAGAGAATTTAAATTAAATGATAAAGATAGATTTTATAAAGAACAATATTTACCTAATGAAATATATGTATGGACTGATATGGGATGGGCTAAAATAAAACGTTTAATTAGACATAAAACCATTAAAAAGATTTATAGAATTATAACAAAACAAGGTATTGTTGATGTTACGGAGGATCATTCATTATTAGATAATAATAGAGAAATTATTAAACCATCTAAATGTAAAATTGGACAAGAATTATTACATTCAATACCAGATATTAAAAATTTAAATATTGATGAAATTGATATTAATTATAATTTTGATGATAATAATTATATTGAGACAAATGATCAATTAGAAGCTCAGAAATATATTATTCTTCTTCAATCATTAAATTATTATATTTCAATTGATTATTATAATAATATTTATAAAATTAATTATACAAAAATAAATGATTATAATTATATTACTGATATTAAAAAAATAGAAGTTTTACATGATAATTATTATGGATATGTTTATGATATTGAAACAGAATTTGGAGTATTTCACGGCGGTATTGGTAATTTAATTTTAAAAAATACCGATTCAATTTTCTGTAAGTTTCCATTAAAAGATACTGAAGGAGAATTAATATTTGGTAAAAATTCTTTACCAGTTGCAATTAAGATTGGTAAAGATGTTGAAAAGAATATTGCAAGTATTATGCCATATCCACAAAAATTAAATTATGAGAAATGTTTGTATCCATTTATATTATTCAGTAAAAAACGATATGTTGGTAATTTATATGAAACAGATATAAATAAATTTAAACAAAAATCAATGGGTATTGTATTAAAACGTCGCGATAATGCAAATATTGTTAAAAAAATATATGGAGGTATTATTGATATTATTTTAAATAGTCAAGATTTAGATAAATCTATTAAATTTTTGCGAGAAGAATTAACAGATTTAGTTAATGGTAAGGCAGATATTAAAGATTTGATATTATCTAAAACATTAAAATCATCTTATAAAGATCCAACTAAAATTGCGCATAAAGTTTTAGCAGATAGGATAGGTATTAGAGATGCTGGAAATAAACCAGCGTGTAATGATAGAATTGCATATATATATATTAAAAATCCAGGTGCAAAACTTCAAGGAGATAAAATAGAAACACCTGAATTTATTACAGATAATAAATTGGAACCTGATTATTTACATTATATTACAAATCAAATTATGAAACCTATATTACAATTATATGCATTATGTTTAACAGATTTAGATGATTATAAAGAAAGTCACGATTATTGGGATAATATTGATGCTCAATTAAAATTAAAACCTTTATATCAAGATTCTATAAAAAGAAAAAGACGTTTAGATAATTTAAAATTAGTTAAAGTTCAAGAATTATTATTTGATGAATATATTAATAAACTTAAAGAACCAAAAGAACCTAAAAAAGTTAAGAAAGAAGTAGTTAAAAAAGAGGTAGATAAAAAAGAAGTAGATAAGAAAGAAGTAGTTAAAAAAGAAGTAGATATTCGAATTATGACAGGAGAAATTAAAATTGTAAATAGTAAAGTGAAAGAAGCAATAATATATTCAATAAAAATAATGTCAGGAAGTTCAATAATTTATAAAGAAGAAAATAAAGATGGAATAAAGACAATAACAAAAGAAAAAATATTGGATGATTTATTAATAAAACTTTATAAGAAATTTAAGAAAGATAATCCAGAATTTAAATTAGATATTAAAATTAATTATAAAGATTATATTAAAAAGTTTAATTTATTATTAAATAAATATATTAATTATGTTTCAAAAGCAAAGGATTATAATCCATTATTAAATGATATAGGATTATTTAAGATACAAAAAGAATTATCAGATAATAGTGATATATTAGAAATTAAAGATAATATTAATCTAATATTAGAATAAAAAGAAAATAAAAATATGGGAGCATCTGAAACAAAAATATTATATCAAAAAGATATTGCAGATTTATTTCCTGCTGGTGAAATTAATTTAGATAATGCTTGTGATATTGTTAAATGTACACCAACACCAAAAAATACAATTGAAGATTTTAGTAATAAAACAAATAATAATTATTTATTTTTATTTATTTTATTATTTTTATTTCTTCTAATTTTTCTATTTTATAATACTTAATAAAAAGATATAAGGATAATTTATTAATAATAAAATATGGGAGTGTAGTTCAACGGTTAGAGCACTGCTCTTATGAAGCAGAGACCAGGGTTCAACTCCCTGCACTCCTATTTTTTTATTTTTATGTTAAGTATAACATTGAAGGTTATAATTATCTAAATATTTTTTATAAACATCTACAGTTGAATAAGTATTATTACCAGGTCTATTTTGAATACCTGGAATATGATTTTTGGCATAAAAGAATTTAGCATATTCTAATGCATCTGGTTCAACTCTACCAATATCATAATTCATCGGTTTATATGGTAATTCGTTCATTTTTCTATATTTTATATAAAGAAATAAAATATAAAGGATAAATAAAATGGAAAGAGAAAAGAAAGATTTTGAAAAAGATGGTTTAGAAAATGAAGCTATTATTAAAATAATTCAAGAAATTAGAGAAAAAATAGATAAAAATGTAAATATTGATATTAGTGATAAATTAAAAACAGAATATTCTTTTTTTGCAGAAAGATATCCTGTTTTATTTGATATTTCTATTAGAACCAATGAACCATTTAATTGGGAATATCTTAATTATTTCTTATTAATGAGAACAAAAATAATTAATGATGAATTAACATCGGATAAAGCATCTATAATTATTGGTCAAGAATGGTTTAATAAACATACTAATATTAATGAACCACCTAAAAAATTTACAAGAAAAAATAAAGAAGATAATTCAAATAAGAAAAGAAAAGTTTAATAATCATCCATTATATCATAATCATTTTCATAATCATTTTCATATTCATCAGAATTATAATATTCATAATCTTCATAATCTTCATAATAATCATTTTCTAGTATAATTTCTTTTTCTCTTTGTTTTTCTTCTACTTCTTTTAAAAGTTTCAATTCATATATTTTATCTAATTCATCATAATCAATTTCAGGTTTTTGTTTTGGATTAATAAACATATATTTATAATGATCTTCAACATCTTCATCGCGTTGTTCTGGATTTTCTTCTTCTTCTCTAAAAGTTTTTATTTTATTTTCTTTTGATAATAAATAATCATCTTTATAATAACGAATATAATATTCAATTAATTTATATTTTTTTAGTTTTTCTTGATTAGTATAATAATTAATCAATAAATTCATTCTATGATTTAAAATATTATTTTTTAAATCTTTGCGCGTCATTATAAAAGTAGAATAACAATTTAAATAATCGGATAGATTGTTATTGTAAAGAAAATATGCAAAATTGTTAATCATTATTAATAATTATTATAATAATTAATATCATTTTTTATTTTTTATATATTCATATATTTATAGATTAATATTATGAGTAGCAAAAAACCAATAAATGTATTAGAAAGATATACAAGATTTAATATTATTAATAATATTATTAATGAAAAAATTAAAAAAGATAAAAATAAATGTTTATATTTCTTAAAATTAGGTGTATATACACTAAATGATGTTATATTATTATATAAAAAAATAGGTTCTGATTCAGCTTATGGCACTATTTTTTTATCTGAAATTAAAGATAATAATAATAAATATAAATTTGCAACTAAAGTTCAATTATTAACAAATGATACTTATAAAGAATTAAATTTTTTAGAATTAATAACAAAAATATCAATAGATAATAAAAATATTCATCTACCATTAATGTATAATAATTTAGAATGTAATTATTTTAATAAAAATGATGAATTATTACCATTAAATTTAAGAGATAAAGATGAAAAATATAAAAATATATATTCATATTATTCAACATTTGTTGAATTAGCAAATGGTGATTTAGGAACTTTTATATTAAAAAATTATAAAAAAATAACATTTAAAGAGTTAAATAATATATTGTCTCAATGTTTCATTTCTATATTATCATGTCATAGAATTAAATTTAATCATAATGATGCACATATATATAACTTTTTATATCATATTATTAAAAAAGATACAAAATCTTGTTTTAAATATGTATATAATGATCTAATTTTTTATATTGAAAATTTAGGATTAAATTGGGTTATTTGGGATTTTGGATATAGTGAAAAAATAAATTTATTTGATGATTATTTAAAAGATTATATTGATTTTATTGGTAGTTTAATTCAATTAACTATTGATCATAGATTAAAATTATTTACTGATTATTTATATACTATATTTGATGAAATTCAAAATTTTCATAAAGATTATGATTTAATAAAATATTTATTAAATATCTTATTTTTTGATAAACCAATAGGAAATATAATTACTACTATAATTTTATAGTGAATTTATTTTAAGTATTATATTATTAATAATTTCTTGAATTTTATCAATATCAACATCTTTATTATGTTTATAATTAATTAAACAATTATTATTTTTAATAATTAAAGTAATTCTATTATTAATTTTATATTCAATTGTATTAATTACATATTTTTGGTCAATATCATTTGTACAAGGAAATGTATGTGTCGGTAATTTTATTTCATTAAATAATAAAACATAATAACTTGTTTTACTATTATTAATAATTGATGTATTCTCTAATCGTCTTGTATAAACATATTGACTATCATTTGATAAATCATAAACATAATTACTATTATTACGACAATAATAAGCAATATCACATTGTTTTGTTTTTTTAAAATTATTTTTAATTTTTTTTAAAAATTCATCATTTATATAAATATTAATTTTATTTTCATTTGATGTTATTGATTTTTGTATTAAATAAAATTCAATAATATTTGTATTATCTGTAATCAATTCTTTAATACTAACCATTTTTAATTATTTTATATATAATTTTATATTCATTTTTTATTTTTATACATAAATAAAAAATTGAATTATTATAATTAGAAAGTTATTAAAATGATTGATTATAAAAAATTATCTGTAAAAGAAATTATTGATTTATTAATTAAATCAGATATTCAATATTATAATTTAGGAGAACCTATTTTTAATGATGACGAATATGATGAAATTAAAGAATATTTGCAAAATATCGATAAAAAGAATGATTATTTTAAAAGAGTTGGTGCTGATGTAGCAATTGATAATAAAGTTAAATTACCATTCTATTTAGGTTCACAAGATAAAATTAAAGATGATGATAAAATTTTACAAAAATGGCTAAAAAAATATAATTTACCATCTTCTTATGTTATTAGTGAAAAATTAGATGGTATTTCTTGTTTAATTATTATCAATAATAATAAAATTAGAATTTATACTCGAGGTAATGGTATTTATGGTCAAGATATAACACAATTAAAAGATATTATTAAAGGTATCCCTGTTTTTAATGATAAACAAAAAATAGCAATTAGAGGTGAATTAATTATTAATAAGACTAATTGGATTAAAATTGCGGATAAAGGTGCTAATGCTCGAAATGTAGTTGCTGGAACTATTAATTCAAAAGTTATTGATAAAAATATTGCAAAATACATTGAATTTATTGCATATGATGTTTTAAATCCAAGAACAAATATTAAAAAAGCATTAGATTATGCTGAAACTTTAAAATTTAATGTTGTTAAACATATAATTAAATCAGAATTATCAATATCAAGTTTATATGAATTATTTAAAAATTGGAAAGAAACTAGTAATTATGAAATTGATGGTTTAGTTGTTACTCATAATGATATTTATAAAATTAAATCAGGTGAAAATCCAAAATATTCATTTGCTTTTAAATCCCTAAAAATGCAACAAGAAATTGATGTAATAGTCTCTGATATTGAATGGAATATTAGTAAAGATAAATATATAAAACCAATTGTTAAGTTTAATGAAATTAAATTAAATGGTGTTAAAATTAAACAAGCAACTGGATTTAATGCAGATTATATTGTTAAAAATATTATTGGAGTAGGTTCTAAAATTACTATTATTCGTTCTGGTGATGTTATACCTTATATTAAAAATGTTATAACTCCTTCAACTAATGGAAAACCATTAATGCCTTTATTACCCTATAAATGGAAAGGTAAAGATATAATATTAGAAAATAGTGGTAAAAATAGAGAACAGGATATAAAAATTTATAGTTATTTTATGAAAACTTTAAATATTAAAGGTATCGGAGAAGGTATAATTACAAAATTATATGATAATTCTTATGATACTTTAAATAAAATTATTAATATTTCTAAAAAAGAGCTTTTAAATATTGAAGGTTTCAAAGAAAAAAGTGCTAATAATTTAATTGAATCATTACAATCTATAAAAACTAAAAAATGTTTAGAAATTATGCATGCATCTAATCTTTTAGGTCGTGGATTAGGTGAGAAAAAATTAAATTTAGTATTTGAAGTATATCCTTTTATTTGCTCCGATCAAGTAAAAACACTTAAATTAACTGTTGATGATTTAAAGAAAATTAATGGATTAGGCGAATTATCAGCAACATTAATTATATCTAATTTAAAAACTTTTCTAGACTTTTATAATTCTTTAAATATTGATAATAAAAATAATGATAAAAAAGATGAAAAAGATGAAAAAGATGATAAATATAAAGATAATATTTATGTATTTACTGGAGTTAGAGATAAAAACTTAGAAAAAATTATTATTTTTAGTGGTGGTAAAATTTCAAATATTGTTAATAAAAAAACAACATTATTAATTGTTAAAGATTATGATGATAATACAGTTAAAGTTAAAACAGCTAGAAGTTTAAATATTCCAATTATAACTTATGATGATTTTATTAAATAATAATAAAATTAGAATAATAAATGAGTTGTTCAGATCCTACAAAAAATATTGATGCAAAACAAGCAACATATAATAGTTTATTAAATTTATATAAATATACAAATAATAATAAATTTGAACCTATTAACATTAATAAACCTTTTCCAGAAACTCCTGATATTAGTATATATGAAAATATTAATACAGATTTAGATAATCTAGATAATAATAAGAAAGATTTATTTATAAAAGATAATATAACAAGTAATATATATCAAAATTGCACAATTCAAACAAATAATCCTTGGTTTACTATAAGCAGTGATTATAAGAAATGTGAGATTATAAATGATATAACATTAGATGATAAATTAAAATATAGCGCAGATAAAACATTAATAAATCTTGATTTAAAAAGCAAAAATAAATCAAAAACAGCATTTTGTCCTTATTATAGTAATGTTAATAAAGCATATTGTGAAAATAGATGGTATGATTGGATTATTACACCTAATTATTATTTAGGTAATACATTTTTTAAAGATAATTCAAAATTTGGTGAAAATGATGTTTATAAATGTTTTAAACCGTGTGATGGTGATACAATGCCTTATAGAACAACTAAAGGTGAAAATAAATGTATTCTAAAAAAATATTTTGGTAATGGCATATTTGCAAATAAACTAATGTTTTCTCCAATAGGATTAATCAATTTAATAGGTAATGTTGCAATAATGGAATATATAAAAAACCCTGCTAATATAAATAAAAATTTATTATATAAATTATATACATCAATTATCGAATATAATGTTATTAATAAAATGGATGATAATATCTATAAAACAAATGATGTTTATAATAAAATACAAGACATTAAAAACCTTGAATTAGATTTTAAGAAAATTTATGAAGAATTTAAAAAATCAATCAATGATTATATATTAAAAGGTAATGATTTTAATAAAAATAATAATCAAGAATATAAATATATTAATGATTTAACATATAAAAATAAAAATTTTAATGAAGATGAACCAGAAATGTATACATTAAAAGGATTAGATGCTTGTGAAGCACTTATCCCACCTATTTTACATCATACATGGATTTTAGCAAATATTTTTAAACCATTATCAGAAGATTATATTAAAAATAATATTACTTTTAATACTAATAAATTATATGATAGATTAAAAGAAGTATTTGATAATGATGAATATAAAGCTGAAAGATTAACAAATATTTTTTTTAAAGCTGTTAATGTTTGCTATAATAACAAATCAAATTTTAGCATTAATATTATTGATAAAACAAAAAAAACTTTAGATAAAAATAATTATAACTATAGTTCAATATTAGAATCATATGGATTAAACATCGATGATATTTATAAAAAAGATAATCCAATTTTTAATAATGAATATAAATATTATTTAGATTATGAACTAGCTACTATTAAAAATCAATTTATAATAGATGCTGGCTCCAATGCAACAAAAAGCACTGAATTAAATACATTAGGTGATTTAAATGGATATTTTTATTCACAAGAAAAATTAGAAGCTCCTACATGTAGTAACGGTGAAGCTTTTAATAGTAAAATTGGAGAATGTGAAAAAATAGTTGAAGAACCAATTAAAGATAAAAATGCACCAATTGAAGATGAAATAGATGCATTTAATATACCTGAAATTAAAAAAATTCTATATATGTTTTTACAAATAATATTAGTAATAGTTATATTATATATAATATATATATTTTATGATATATTTGGTGAAACAATATTTACAGTTTATAATTTTATATATATGAAAACATATGAGATGTATATAAATATTAGTGTTTATATTATAAGTAGTTTTACTCAAGATAATGAAGATTATATAAAAGCAAAAGCAGAAGCTGATTATGACTTAGTAACTAAACAATATGAAAATTTAAAACAAAATACACTTAAAATATCATCATATATGAACGAACATAATATTAATAAAAATCCGGATTTTTAATTATACATGATGAAAATGTTTTGCGATGTAAATCGTGAATACCATGAGTTAAAATAGCATTTCTATGTTTTAATGTTGCATAACCCATATTTTTAAGTAAATCGTATTTATTTAAATCTGGATTATCATTAACAATTTTAATAATTTCATTATCATGATAATCTTTGGCTATAATAGATGCAGCAGCAATATTTATATATTTAGTATCTCCCTTAGTTATACAAGTATAATCAATGATTTCATCATCATCTGGTGAAATAATAGGTTTAAAATAATTACCATCAACAATAATAGATGTAAATTTATTTTTTTTATATGCAATAAATAATGCTCTATGCATTGCTTTAATAGCTGCTTGTAGAATATTTATTTCATCAATTTCTTTGGGTGTTGCAATACCAATACCGAATGTTAATGCTTTTTCTTTAATATAATTTGCCAAAATAGTTCTTTTTTTAAATGAAAGTTTTTTTGAATCTTTAATTTGATTAAATAAATCATCATTTAAATTATCAGGCATAATAACAGCAGCTGCAACAACATTACCAAACAATGTACCTCTACCAACCTCATCAACACCAATTGTGGATAAATCACTTTTCAAATAAATATTATTAATTGTTTTAGTCATATTATTAATAATTAAGAATAATAATAATAATTCATTTTTTATTATTTTTAATTTAGTATATATTGCATATCCCCTATCCGTGTTGTGTTATATTAATTAATACTCTTTTTTTAAAATACCGGTTATAAAATAGTATTTCTGAATTATTAATAATTAAAAATAATAATAAAAATTGACTTTAAGAATATAATAAGTTAGAATATATATATATTTTTAAGAGAGATAATGGACGAATTAATGCATAATTTTAATAAAATTTTAGATGAAAAAAGAGAAGAAATAATCGCTATTGCTGCAGCAAAAAAAAAAGATAATAAAAAAATGACAAATGTTGATAAACTTGATATGGATACATCATCAACAATTCATAGAATAAATGCCGCGAAGGAAAAAAAATATAAGGATTCAGCGCAATATAAAAAAAAGACGAATGAATACTGATAAGAGAGTTACCATCTTAAATGAATTAAAAACACGTCCATTAATTAAGCAAAGAACAGAAGAATGGTTTAAATTACGTGAAAATAGATTAACTGCAAGTGATTTATATGATGCAGTCTATCATCCTATTACTTTAATTAAAAAAAAAATAAAAAATGTATCATTTAATTCATATTCAATCCCTGCATTAAAATGGGGATGTATGTTTGAAGAAGTTGCTGCTAATATTTATTCTCATTTAAATTCAATAAAAATTAATGAATTTGGTTTATTGATAAATAATAATATTAATAATTTTGGAGCATCTCCTGATGGTATTACAGATGATGGGATTATGATTGAAATTAAATGTCCTTATTCAAGAGAAATTAAAGATAAAGTAATACCTGACAAATATTATTATCAGATGCAGGGACAAATGGCAGTATGTGAATTAGATATCTGTGATTATATTGAATGTAAATTTAAAGCTTTTAATAATATTGATGAATATATTGATAATATTAAAAATTTAGATGATAATGAAAATGGTCTAAATGATTATAAACATGGTATAATTGCTGAATTGAAAGATCATTCTTATATATATTCAAAACCTAATCAAAATTATAATGATAATATTGATGAGATGGCAAAAATAAATGATGTTAAATATGTATATTGGTATTTAGAAATTATTAATGTGCAACGTGTTTATTTTGATAAAGATAAATGGAATAATAAAACTGCTAAAAAAATAGCTGATTATTGGAAATTATATCAAAGTGAACTTAATAAAAAACCTGTTAATTTATTTATTGAAGATAATGATTAAATAATTTATTATTTAAATCAATTTTATAAACTAATGTATAACCAGAATAATCATTTTCTTTAAATTGAAAATGTGTAGAATTATATATTAATCCATCATAAAATAATATTATTTTTATATTATCATTTATTTTTTTTATAATTACAAAAATATTTTTTAATTTATTAAAATTATATTTAAATTTTGTTTTTTGTATATTAGTTGTTATCAATTCTAATATACGATTTTTTTCATTTACATTATCATTTACATTATCATTTACATTATCATTTACATTATCATTTACATTAATTTCTGATATATATATTGAAGATCTTATTTCATTTAAATAATTATTTAAATCAATAAAATCTTCAATTGTATTTAATTTATTTTTTATTGATGAATATTTTATAAATAATTTATCATCTTTTATTATATTATCGTTATTTATATCATTATAAATAGATAAAGCTGTATATTTATCAATAATTGTAAATATAACAACTATTAATATTATAATTGTTAATAATATCAATATAAAATTCATTTTTATTATATTCTATTCTTTTATTATATTTAAGTTGCTGTAATATATCCAGTTGTTGTTATTTCACTCATTGATGTATTATCACCTCCTGTTGATATTAACTCAATATTAATTTCTTTAATAGTTATTGTATTTGCTAAAATTCCATTAGAGTCTAGAACTTGATATTTTAAAATTTTATTTATATATGATGGATTACCTACTTGTGAAGCTGGTATTGTAAAATTATTAATTATTGGAAAATTAATAAATGTATCTTTTTTAATAGCAAAGTTTGATATAAATTGTAATTTTATTTTTGCAGATGTTACTACATTTGCTATTACAATATCAGAAAATGCTTTATCAATATTGGATTTTATAGTATCTAATGATCTATTTATTTCAGTTATACCTGATACTGTTGAAGTTGCAATATATGTAGCATTTTTTGCTGCAATATATGCATCATTAGCATTATTTACAGCAAGTAAAGCATTTTGAACATTAGTTATAGATATAGCACTTGCTAATATTTGTTTAGCAAGTGCTATTTCATAAGCAGCTGTAGCTCTAGTTTTTATATCAGAAGAAGTCATTCCAGCTATAGCAATATTTAATGCACTAAGCATTAAAGGTATTGAAGATACTACTGTAGTTGCTGATGTTTTAGCTATATTTATTTGAGCTTCAGATCCAGTTGTTGCAGATGGTATATAAGTACATTTGCAGACAATAACATTAGGTGTATAAACATTATTATCAATTAATATTGCAGGATTTACATTTGAACCTAATGATATTTTTTTATTTAATGCATCAAATCTGGCTAATACACCATTATTAGTATCATAAATATTTATACCTGAAACATTACTATTATTTATATTTTTAGTATATATATTAAACATATCACTATCATCAATATTCATCTTTATACAGGTGCGTTTACTGGGATCAGTTTGTTTATTACAAACAGTTAAAAAATTTGTATCTTTATCAGTTAATGCTGTAAAATTTTTATATGAAGTAAATGGTTTAACAACTCCTATTGAGTCATGATCAATTTTAGTTTTTGTAATATCTGTTAATTTATTATTATTACTTGATATATCAAATATATTTAATAAATTTGAATTTAAAGAAATTAAATTATCTGGTATTGTTGTAGTTATAGTTTGTTGATTTTTATTAACTTTTGCTAATTCATTAATAACAGTATCTTGTAATTTATTAAATGCAATAGATGTATTATTAATAGCATCTTCAGATGTTTCTAAATTTTTATTTATATCAACTGTATATGTTGTATATGTATGATATACATATGCTAATAATATGAATATTAAAAATATTAATAGTAAAATAAATATACCCATAAATATTAATAAAAAATCATTCATTTTATTCTATCATTTAATTATAAATTAATTATTTTAATTTCACTTGTATCTATTATTTTAATATCTGGTTCTTCTTCTTTTTTTCCTTCTTCTTCTTCTTTTTCATTTTCTTTTCCACCACCTTGATATTCATCTTCTTCATCTTCTTCATCTTCATTATCTTCTTCATCTTCATTATCTTCTTCATCTTCATTATCTTCTTCATCTTCATTATCTTCTTCATCTTCTTCATCTTCTTCATCTTCTTCGTCTTCCTCCTCTTCTTCTTCTACTTCATCTTCATCTTCATCTTCATCATCTTCTTCTTCATTGTCTTCTTCTTTATTGTCTTCGTCTCCTAAATTATAATAAAGACCACCTTTTTTAGCTTTTATATTTTTTTTAGCTTTTATTTTTTTTGCAACATTTTTGTTAGATTTTATAATTTCTTTTTCATTATTTTCTTTTTCATCATTTTCATTTGATTCAATATATACATTATCATCATCTAATATTTCTAGAGAATTATTAGGTATTTCTGTATAATCGCAATTAAATCGCATTTGTAAATTCATAGCTTCTAATTCTTGATTTAATAATTTCATACAATAAGGAGTTTCTATAATACTGCTTTCATTACCTTCACATAGGGGACAGATACAAGAATTAATTTTTTTTGAATAATGAGGGATAATACCACATCTTTTACAAACTTGCCATCGATATTTATCTGAACGTTCCATCATACTTTCTTGGATAAATCCTGAAATTCCATGACTTATCAAGCTATCTCTTTCCATTTCTCCAATGCGCAGCCCTCCTTCTTTTCTACGTCCTCCAGTTGGTTGTCTTGTTAATTGTGTCATTGGACCTTTACCACGTGCATTAATTTTTTCAGCAACCATATGTTTTAATCTAAAATAATAAGTTGGACCAATAAATATTTCTGTATGTATTTGACGACCAGTTTGACCATTATATAAAATTTCATTACCGTGTTTATGATAATTATTCTTTTCTAAATTATCATAAATAGATTTATGATCAATATCAATATAAATTGTTCCATCTCCTAGATAACCTTCTAAACAGCATAATTTTGCATATACACATTCAACTAAATGACCAATAGTCATACGAGATGGAATAGCGTGAGGATTAACTATTAAATCTGGTTTTATACCATCTTTAGTGAAAGGCATATTTTCTTCGGATAATATCATACCAATAACACCTTTTTGTCCATGACGAGATGAATGTTTATCTCCAAATTCTGGTATTTTTATTTTTAAAAATTTAACTTTACAAATCATAGTATCTGAGTCAATACCTGTTTTATTATCATAATAAACATCATCAATATAACCATAATGACTATCATCACTAGTTATAGAAATATCAGTATATGTAGTTTCTTTTATTTGTTCAATAAAAAGACCATTTTTAACTTCTTTTAATGTTTCTTTTTCTAATATCATTCCAATAACAACAGCTTTTTGACCTCTTGGAATATAAGAACCTTTAATGACAAAACCGCGATCATCTAATAATTCATAAGTAGCTCTTTTAATACCTTGAACATTTATTTTATTTTTTTTATCAATATCATCAGTTTTATAAAAATTGGTAGGATTACCGAAAATAATTCTTTCATAATCAGATACTTTTTTAGCAGTTGCAGTAATTGATTTATAATAAGATAAATGAAATAAACCGCGATTAATTGAATTTCTATTAATAATTAAACTATCTTCTTGATTATATCCTGTATAAGTCATAATTGCAACAATAAGATTTACACCATTAGCCATATAATCACTACCAGTATATTGAGAATGTCGAGTATTTATAATAGGTCTTTGTGGATAATGTTGAATAAAACCAAAAGTATCAAAACGTTTTTTAAAATTAGTTGCATAAATTCCAATAGCTTGTTTTGTTTGTGCTGCATGAAAAACATTTCTAGCAGCTGCATTATGATTACACATTGGAATATTACCAGTAACAACACTAACAATAGTTGATGGATGAATTTCTAGATGAGTATGAAAATTATTAATATCATTTTGATACATAGCAATTAATGAAACATCTGATTCTTGAGCATCAATATATTCAATAACAGCTTCATCTTTTTCTAAAATTTCAGTTATTTCAAGAATATTTTTATTATTAAAAATAGGAAGTGTTAAAGGATTAATATAATAATTTTTATAATAAATTTGTTCATTTCTATCATCATTCGGATAATATTTACCAATAATCATATCAAACCAATTTGAATATTTATTTTTAAATATTTTTGTAATACTATTTTTAACAATTATTAATGGTCTTACTGCTCTACCAGTTTCAGTAAATATTCTTATTTCATTATAAGCAATATGCCAAGATATAGATGTTAAAATATTAATTAAAGCATTTCTACGGTAAGCCTTCAAAATACGAGTAACATTAATTGGGTCATTAGTAATACCAAACCAAGTATTATTAATAAAAACTTTTGTAATATTTTTATCCATTGGTAAATTATAATTTTCTATTGGTATAACTCCAATATCATCTAAACAAGTTTTAATAAATTCAGGATTTGTTCCTGCAGCTACTTTTGATAAAAATGCTAAATTCTTTAAATATCCAACAGAAGCACCATCTGGTGTTTCAAAAGGACACATAATACCCCATTGTTGAGAATGTAATTTATGTGGACTAGTAATTTTCAAACTTCTATCAATAGGCATATTAACTCTTCTTAAATGTGATAAATAGCCAATATAACTAATTCTGGATAAATCTTGGACGCGTCCTAATTCAGGATCATCATCGGTAGCTAATCCCCATCTTCCTTTAAGAGACTTAGCAAAAGTATCAGCAATAAGAACATTACGAATTAAACGATAAATATTATCTTTATTAATAAAATTGCTAAAATTATTAGTATTTTTCCATGCTCCATAATAATAGAATTGATCCATAGTATCTCTGATATCTTTACGTAATTTTGCGTAAGCTTCTTGAAATAATTCAGCTAATAAGAAGCCACTAATATTAATTCTTTTATAGAAATAATTATCTCTGTCAGTTTCTAATTTAATTTTTAAACATACATTTATAAATTCTTTTGTTAAATAACCTAAATATTTACTTTTATTTTTAAATAATGTTAT
>Ga0208599_1000114_pt1 | contig 24196 bp, 18 predicted proteins | sample LakMenEpi17Aug12_FD_150706 | JGI IMG/M metagenome (GOLD analysis project Ga0208599, IMG submission 150706) | Freshwater microbial communities from Lake Mendota, WI - 17AUG2012 deep hole epilimnion (SPAdes) | ecosystem: Environmental > Aquatic > Freshwater > Lake > Epilimnion/Euphotic zone ... | reverse complement strand
ACAATATGCGGTTCGTGAAACTGGCGAAAGTGCCATTACAGGAACCAAGGTTCACTTCTGGCCAGATACCTCCATCTTCCAAGAAAGAATTTATAAAAGAGAAATTTTAGAAGGCCGTTTACGTGAACTATCGTTTTTAAATAAGCGTATTAATATTACCCTCACAGACCTCAGAGAACTTGATGAAAACGGTGCACCTTTTGTTAGTACATTTTACAGCGAAGGTGGTATTATTGATTTCGTTGAACTATTAGACAAGCAAGCAAATCGTAATGCCATTATCCCTAAACCCTTGTATGTAGAGGGTTTGGACGAAGCAACCAATGTAGCTGTTGAAGTTGCACTAACCTATAACGACGATTTTAAAGAACATATTTTTTCTTACGTAAACAACATCAATACCATCGAAGGTGGTACGCACGTTACTGGTTTTAGACAAGCCTTAACGCGTGTATTTAAAAGTTACGGAGACAAGGAAGGACTCTTTGAAAGAGCAAAAGTTGCCGTAGAAGGTGACGACTTTAGAGAAGGGCTAAGTGCCATTATTTCTGTAAAAGTACCAGAGCCACAATTTGAAGGACAAACAAAAACCAAACTTGGAAACTCTGAAGTAAGTGGTGTCGTACAAACAACCGTTGCACGCGCATTAGAAGCTTACCTAGAAGAAAATCCTCGTGAATCAAAGCAAGTAATTTCTAAAATTATATTAGCCGCTCAAGCCCGTGTTGCTGCTAAAAAAGCACGTGACATGGTACAACGCAAAACCGTATTAAGCGGTGGTGGTTTACCAGGTAAACTAGCGGATTGCTCAGAGCGTGACCCAGAAAGATGTGAACTATACCTAGTGGAAGGAGACTCTGCGGGTGGTACGGCTAAACAAGGCCGTGACAGAAGCTACCAAGCTATTTTACCATTGCGTGGTAAAATCCTAAACGTAGAAAAAGCAATGGAACATAAAATTTACGAGAACGAAGAGATCCGTAATATGTATACAGCGCTTGGTGTTACCGTTGGTACCCCCGAAGATCCTAAAGCGTTAAACATTGCAAAACTTAGGTACCATAAGTTAATTATTATGACCGATGCCGACGTAGATGGCTCGCATATCGCTACCCTTATTCTTACTTTTATTTTCCGTTACATGAAAGAATTAGTAGAACAGGGTTACATCTACATTGCGCAACCACCTTTATACCTTGTTAAAAAAGGTAAAGACCAACAGTACGCTTACAACGAAGAGCAGCGTAAAATGTGGATTGAAAAACTAGGTGGAGGAAAAGATGACAGTGTTACTATCCAGCGTTACAAGGGTTTAGGTGAGATGAACGCCGACCAGTTATGGGAAACAACCATGGATCCATCCCGCCGTACGCTTAAAAGAGTAACCATCGAAAGTGCTGCAGAAGCAGACCGTGTATTTAGTATGCTCATGGGTGATGAAGTGGCTCCACGCCGCGAATTCATTGAAACGCACGCTAAATATGCGAAAATAGACGTGTAAAAACCGCCAAATTGTGAATAAACCAGCTTAAAATCTGCACAATACAGCCTGTTAACTTATGGCTAGATTGTAGAAATTAGCTAGCTTGTGGTAGCAATTCGGTTGCTCATTAACTAACCCAACAAAATTTGAACAAATGGACACTTCAAAAATGATTAAAGCATATTGCCTTAAGACTAAAGAAAAAAACGTTCCAATGCAAGATGCAGTAGTTACTAAAACTGCTCGTGGTGGATACATGGCTGCTGGTCATGATGGCAAAGGAAATAAAATGGCTGCTATCTTAGGTGAAGCAAAAGCTTTACAAGCAATTGCTGATGGCGTTGCTACAAAAGGATTCTAGTTTAGATTTTTTCTATCATAGAAAATATAAAAAAACCTGCCAATTGGCGGGTTTTTTTATGTCTATGCAGAAGCATCGTTTGCAGCAGCAGTATCATCGACCGCAGCAGCAGCTACAAATGCTGCTGGCGGAATTACGCTCTTGTGCATGAGCCTTAAAAAGCGCAGCATGGCTTCCATATCATTTACTTGATCTACTACAAGCATAAATAACTTGCCTACTTGTTTGAGACGCGCTTTATTAGTACCCGTTTGTAAATAGTCAAGTACTTTTTTAAATAGTTCCGATTCAAAATACGGAGAGTCGGGTCTATTAATAAAATAACAACGAAGTGTGTTTTCTTTTAAGGTCATTTTTTCGAAACCTAGATCTACCGCGAGCCAGCGGCACTGCACCGTTGTAAACAAATCGGTAACCTGCGGCGGCAGTGCCCCAAAGCGGTCTACGAGTTCTTTGTTAAATTCGTCTAGATCCTTATCTGTTTCACAATTATCTAATCTAGTATATAAACTAAGGCGCTCTGCAATACTTTCTACATAAGAATCTGGAATTAATATTTCTAAATCGGTATCGATGGTACAGTCTTTTACAAAATCGTCCTGCTTACTAATTTCTTCTTTAAATAAATCTTTAAAGGCACTGCGTTTTAATTCGCGCACGGCTTCCTCTAAAATTTTTTGGTACATTTCAAAACCAATTTCTGCCATAAAGCCACTCTGGTCACCACCGAGTAAATTACCTGCACCACGTATATCTAAATCACGCATCGCAATTTGAAATCCACTACCTAAATCGGTAAACTGTTCGAGTGTTTGTAAACGCTTACGTGAATCGGAAGGCAGCGTACTCATAGGCGGCGCGAGTAAATAACAAAACGCTTTTTTATTGCTACGCCCCACACGTCCACGCAGTTGGTGTAAATCCGATAAACCAAAATGATGCGCATTGTTTACAATAATGGTATTGACGTTAGGGATATCTACCCCACTCTCTACAATATTGGTACAAACGAGTACGTCGTATTTTTTATCAATAAAATCTAAAATGCGCTCTTCTAATTCGTGTCCTTCTAACTGCCCATGTGCAAAGCCAATGCTTAAATCGGGACAGAGGCCCTGAATAAGCGCGCACATCTCGGCTAATCCCTGCACCCTATTATGAATAAAAAACACCTGGCCGCCACGCTCTGTTTCGTAATAGATGGTGTCTCTAATTGTGTCGTCATTAAAAACCTGCACCTCCGTTTGAATGGGTTGCCTGTTGGGTGGTGGCGTATTGATAATACTTAAATCACGAGCACCCATTAAACTAAACTGAAGGGTTCGTGGAATAGGCGTGGCCGTAAGCGTTAAACAGTCTACACTTGTTTTTAAGGTCTTTAATTTTTCTTTGTGGCCTACCCCAAATTTTTGTTCTTCATCAATAATCATAACACCGAGGTCTTTAAACTTAACCTCTTTGCCTAAAATGCCATGGGTACCTATAATGATATCAATTTTTCCTTCTGCTAATTTTTGAAGGGTTTCCTTTTTTTCTTTTGCCGATTTAAAACGATTGATAAAATCGACAGTCACCGGAAAATCGGAAAGTCTTTCTTTAAACGTTTTATAGTGCTGAAACGCTAAAATGGTGGTAGGCACCAGCACTGCGGCCTGTTTACCATCCACCACCGATTTAAACGCAGCGCGCACCGCCACTTCTGTTTTACCAAAGCCCACGTCACCACACACCAGCCTATCCATGGGTGAAGTAGACTCCATATCGCGCTTAACGTCCTGTGTCGCTTTGAACTGATCGGGTGTGTCTTCGTAAATAAAAGAAGCTTCTAATTCGGTTTGTAAATAATTATCGGGGGCATGCGCAAAACCTACTTGTGATTTACGCGCTGCATATAATTTAATCAAATCAAAAGCCACTTCTTTAACCTTTGCTTTTGTTTTTTCTTTGAGCTTGGCCCACACATCGGAACCGAGCTTATTTATTTTAGGCATCGTGCCTTCTTTGCCCGTATACTTTGATATTTTATGCAACGAATTAATGTTTACATATAAAATATCACCCTCTTTATAAATGATGCGCACTGCCTCCTGTGTTTTACCATTGACTTCAATTTTTTGAAGCCCCGAGTAGGTACCCACACCATGATCGATATGTGTTACATAATCGCCAGGTTGCAAGTCCCGTAAGGTTTTGAGCGTAATGGCCTTGTTTTTATTATACGCCTGCTTAACCTTGTATTTATGGTAGCGCTGAAAAATTTGATGATCAGTATAACAAACAATTTTTAAATCATTGTCTATAAATCCTTCATGAATACTAGTAGCGACCGGAACAAAATTGATTTCTGTTTTGAGGTCTACAAAAATGCTATGTAAACGCTCTAACTGTTTTACCTGCTCTGCAAAAATATACAACGAATAGCCTGCGCCTTCGTGTGCTTTTAAATCTTTGATGAGTAAATCAAACTGTCTATTAAAAGAAGGCTGTGGTTTGGTATTGCATTCTATTTCGAGTGTGGCGTTTTTTGGATGCATGCCAAACTCAATGTGGTGGCGGCCCGCCAGGGACGCCATAATCTCACCAGAAGTAACAAAATCTTGTAAGGTAACGTCTTGCATCACGCGTGTATCGTCTTCGTCGTCACTATTTTGCATGCGGTATCCGCTATCGAGTAACGATACAAAACCTTCGAGGTCTTCGTATTGCTGGTCTACTTTTTCCAGCGTAAAAGAAAGGTCTTTGGTCCATACCACCGTGTTCTCTTTTAAGAATTCAAAGAGTGAAACTTTTTCACCGGTGGTAAATTGTGTTTCTACATTTGGAATAATATTTACCTGCAACAATTTGCGTTCAGAGAGCTGTGTTTCTGGATCAAAAATTCTGATAGAGTCTACTTCGTTTCCAAAAAGTTCTACACGGTATGGCTTTTCGTTTCCAAAAGAATAGATATCTAAAATACCACCTCTAATGGCAAATTGTCCGGGCTCGTACACAAAATCGGAACGCTTGAAACCATACATGACAAAGAGTTCTAGCAAACTCTCTACATTAATGGTATCATTGGTTTTGATAGAAATAATATTGGACTTAAGGGTTTCTGAGAGCACTACTTTTTCAAAAATAGCTTCGGGATACGTGACCAACATTTTTTTGTTGCCCCCCGCCGCTAACTTCGTTAGCGCCTCGGTCCGGAGCATCACATGAGAACTGTTTAAGAGTTTAAAGTTCTTCCTGTTTTTGAATGACGAAGGAAAATAAAACACATCGAGTGCCTTAGAAATATTTTCGAGTGTGTTATGGAAGTAGGCCGCTTCTTCGGCGTCTTGAAGTATTACAATATGATTAAGCGTATCTGTTTGTGCGTGCGCAAAAACACTGGCCACAAAAAATTCGGCGCTACTGCCTTGTACGTTTTTTAGAAAGATTTTTTGGGGTTCGGGCAATAGAAGGCTGCTCACCAATTGATTGAGGTGGGGGGCACTATTAAACTGCGCTAGCAACACATCCAAATTCATAAGGTCTTCTCCGCCGCAAAGATAACGAAACGGCACCCAAATAAATCTCCAAACAAACCCCCAAAAAGGAGCTGATTGCTCCCAAAAAGGAGCCGATTAGTAGCTCGCATCCACATTTACAGTTATTTGAACCCGCGTTTGCTTGCCAACCTCCACCCTGCAAATCCCAATATTGTTTTTCTCATCAAATTGGTTGGCAAAAAAGGCGCCGCCTTTTAGTACAAAAACCGAGTAAGTGCCCGCCGGAACTGCGGCGCTAAAACGGCCGGCCTCGTTGGTGTCCAGTTTTTGTACCAAACGCGTGTTTACCATAGAAAAAAGCGGACTTGTCCCAATTTGTTGAGCCTTACTGATATGCGTAGAGTCGTATATATAAACAGTAGCCTTTATTGGCCTTGGCGTAGGTGCAGGTGCCCCTACCATGGGCATTTGATTTCCTATCAATTCTGACACTTCTCCAACAATTCCTTGGACCTCAGAAGCACTATTAATCGTATTTTTTGAGCCCTCAGCCGATGTTTTTGGTGTCTTGCAAGCAATACCCAAAAAAATAGGGATAAATACATAAAAAAGAACCGGTCTCATTATACAAATTTAAAAGGTAATTGAGTATTTTTATTTCATCAGAAAAGCCAGCTGGGCATTAATGTGAAGATATATGAAAACAACCAAGATCAAAAGAACCGCTCATTTTTTTGCAACAATCCTTACTTGTAGTTTTTTAGTTACAAATAGTATTGCACAAACAACAACTGAGCCCGCCATTTTAGAGCGTACTGCAAAAGCATTAAAAATTGCAGACAACGAAAATTATATCAAAGCATTATCGCTTGCCAAACAAAAAGGTTGGGCATTAACCATTACCGACAAAGAAGGTAATGTTGGTAAACTTGTTGGCGTAGATGCATTTAATTTACCTAAGTATTATATTCAGCACAACAATGCCATTGCAGCCAATACAACAAGGGCCAATCAGTTATGGCCAGGTGGATCATCAGGACTTAATTTATCTGGATCTTCCAATGCAGTAAAAAATAAATTAGGCGTTTGGGATGGTGGAAAAATTTTAAATACACACGTAGAACTTGTCAACAGAGTAACACAAAAAGACAATGCCGCAACTCTTTCTGATCACGCTACACACGTAACGGGCACCATGATTGCTTCTGGTGTAAACCCAAGTGCAAAGGGCATGGCGTATGGTATACAAGGTATTATTGCTTATGACTTTAATGGTGATAAAGCGGAAGTAGCATCTGAGGCCTCAAATCTTTTAATTTCCAATCACTCCTATGGCACTATTACAGGATGGAATTACAACTCATCACAAAGTAGATGGGAGTTTTATGGCCGTTCTACCGATAACGAAGATTATAAATTCGGATACTATAGCACCGAAGCACAGTTATTAGATTCCATTGCTTACAATGCACCTTATTATTTGTATGTAAAATCGGCGGGTAATAGTAGAAACCAAAATGGACCAGCGGTAGGTCAACCCTATTTCAGATACAATGCAAGTAACTCTATGGCAGCTGCTGGTAATAGACCAGATGGCATTAGCAGTAATGATGGTTATGGCATTGTCTCTTGGGATGGTAATGCTAAAAATATTTTAACCGTAGGTGCGGTTAATGGAATCTCTTCGATATATAGCAGACCCGAAGATGTAATAATGAGTAGTTTTAGTTGTTGGGGTCCCACAGATGATGGTCGTATCAAACCAGATGTTGTAGCCAATGGTGTTGCCGTTTTATCAAGCACTTCAGGATCTAATACCAACTATGGGAGCTTAAGTGGCACATCCATGTCGTCACCTAATGCATCAGGATCACTTCTATTATTACAGGAATTATATGCACGTTTAAAAAATGGCGAATTTTTAAGAGCAGCTACTATTAAAGGACTTGCGATACACACAGCTAGCGAAGCAGGTGGTGCTCCAGGTCCCGATTATAAATTTGGTTTTGGACTTTTAAACGTAGAAAAAGCGGCTGCCGTTATCTCTACAGCTGTTGCCAATAACAATAGTGCAAGTAGTGAGCATTTGATGTATGAAAATGTTTTTAATGCAACAACTACTAGTTTTTCTACGAATGTCATTGCTTCAGGTAAAGGACAATTAAAAGCAACTATTTCTTGGACCGATCCAAAAGGAAATGTCGAAACCGTAAACGTGTTAAATGATCCAACACCAAAACTTGTAAACGACTTAGACGTTCGTATCACAACAAATGGTGGTGCAAAAGTATACAAGCCTTGGGTAATGATTCCTGCAAGCCCAAGTAGCGATCCTTCTCCTGGCGATAACGTAATTGACAACGTAGAAGTTATTGATGTAGACAGTACCATACCTGGACAGTCTTATACCGTAACTGTAACTTATAAAAACACCTTACAAAGAGGCACACAAGCCTACTCACTACTTGTTAGTGGTGTTGGCGGAACAGCCTATTGTGCTTCTGCACCTTCATCAAATGCAGGTAGTAAAATTGATAGTGTAAGTTTTAAAACCATTCGTTATTCAAATCCTACTGGCGGAACTACCTACACAGACAATACAAAAATGGTGGCACAAATTGAGCCATTACAATCGGTTCCATTCTATGTTCGTGCAGCTAGTTCTGACGCAACCAACGCAAATAAAATTGGAAAAATATATATCGATTATAACAACAATGGATCCTTTACCGACGACAATGAACTTGTTGCAACAAGTGGTAACTTATCTAACGCGGGTGCATTTACTGGTAGTATTGCTATTCCTAATACAGTAACTATTGGTAACTTTTTAAGAATGCGTATTGTGTTACAAGAAACCTCTAATGCAGCAGATGTAAATGCTTGTGGCACTTATGGCAAGGGCGAAACCCAAGACTACCGTTTATTAGTTGTGAATCCATCCAACGACGTGTCTGTTACAAATATTTCAAGTCCAAGTTCATTAGAGTGTGAAGACAGTACCCAATATTTAACCGTACAACTTCGCAACAATGGTTCATCACCTGCCGATAATGTAAGCCTTACTGCTACCATTAGAGAAGGTAGTACTGTTATTAGCACCATCAACGCACCCTATCCTGGAACCATTCCTGGTCAAACAAACGCAAGCTTAACCTTACAAAAACCATTTTTAACCAAAGCAAACACATCGTATAAAGTAGCGGTTACTGTTAATTTTACAGGTGATCAAAACCCTAGTAATAATACACTAAGTAATGATATTTCAATTGGTAGAAAATCAGGAACACCTGATGCAGTTGCTAGTATTTGCGGCACCAATGCTATTTTAAAAGTAAACAACCCAGAAGCCGGTGCAAATTATTTCTGGTACAGTAGTGCTACCAGCAACACACCTATTGCAGCTGGTCCAACATTTAATACCAACACCATTCCTGCAAATAAAACCTATTACGTAGGAAGAGAAATGAAAACAACGGTGGGCCTTCCTAACAAAATGGTACACCCTGATGGTGGTTACAATAGTTTTAGCGGAAACTTTGTACGTATCAACAACTCAGTTCCAGTAATCATTGAAACCGTAAGATTATATATTGGAAATCCTGGAACCGTTCAAGTAATGCTTGCCGATTTAGGAACCTTAAATGCAAACGGTAGTTATACCTACTTCCCATTAGCTAGCGTTACATTTAATGTAACGGCTACAAATCCTAACCCTGTAGGAGGCGCTGTAACAGGAAACCCAGCAGGTGATACTGGCGCCATTTACCAATTAAACCTTCCAGTAAACACACCTGGCGATCACGTATTAATGGTAACCTGTTCTAATGGTGCTACCATTTTTAGAAATAACAACATCATTGGTGCTACTTATCCAATGGCTGTTCCTGGCGTATTTAGTATTACAGGAAATAGCGTTAACTGGGGTTCTACCAACGATCCTAATCCGTTCTACTATTTCTTTTATAACATGAAAATTAGAACGCAGGCTGGCTGCGTAAGTGATAAGGCAACCATCGTAGCTACAAACGTTGCAGCGCCAACCATTACTAAAGTGGCAGATTCACTTGCTAGTAGTGCATTGTCTGGTAACCAGTGGTATTTTAACGACGCCTCTATACCAGGTGAAACAGGACAAAAAACCAAGTTAAGACAATCGGGTGCTTATAAGGTTGTGGTTACAGATGCAACTGGATGTTCTCAAACATCTAATATTATCAACCACGTTGTAACTGCATTGCCTCCAGAAGTAGTAGCCAAAGAAATTAATTTATCCGTATCACCAAACCCTAACAATGGTAAATTCCAACTTCGTTTTGAAGTTAAAAATAGGGCGCCGTTAAATATTGACATCTTAACAGCCAGTGGCCAAAAAGTATTTACCGAATCGACCCCTAATTTTAACGGTACGTACAATAAAGAAATCAATATTGGAAAACCTAGCTCGGCATATTACCTATTAAAAGTTGAGCACAATAAAAAAACATACACCCAAAAAATAATTATCCTTGACTAGTTGATGCGTGTTGTACCTTTAAGGTATGAAAAAGTTTTACCTAGTTATATTTGCAATAGCTGCTTGCTTAACAACAAGCAGCTATTCTTTTGCACAAAAGAGCGATAAAAAAATTGGGTTTTTAAAAGATAGTACTACGCAAATGCCCATTGTGCTGGCGAGTGTTACCAATTTAACTACCCGCGAAACAGTAATGACAAGTAGTGCTGGTAAATTTTTTATTGCTGTAAAACCAAAAGACATTTTATCCTTTGCTGCCGTTGGTTATTATTTTGATACCCTTACGGTTACGCAAGAAAATAGTGTGGGTGCCATTGATGCCTATTTAAAACCACTCGGCGCTTATTTAGGGAATGTAACGGTTAGTAGTAGAGGGCTTAATAGATATCAACTAGATAGTATGGAAAGGCGCAAAGAGTTTTTACAGGGCATTGCGGGCTATATGATACCAGCCGTTGCTAAAGCAAATTCGGGTGCAGGTATTGCACTTAACATTGACCGTTTTTCTAAAAATGAAAAAAAGAAAAGAAGGGCTTACGCATTTTATGAAGACAATGAAAATGAAGCTTATATCAATTACCGCTTTACACCAGAACTAGTAGCTTCTCTTACCGGATTTAAAGATGATGCACTACAAGCTTTCATGCAAACGTATAGACCTTCTGCGGCTTGGTTACGATCCAATCTAACCAAAGAAGATTTAGTGTACTATATCAATGCGCAGTTAAAAAATTACAAGCCTACTCGTAACGAAGTGCGTTAATTGGATTGAGTTTAGCAGCTTTCATGGCAGGATAAATTCCGGCACCAAGGCCCACTGCGGTACATATAACAATACCTGTAATAACCCATCCCCATGGAATAATAAATCCAGTATTTAAGTAAATAGCAAAAATATTTCCTACGCCAACGCCTAATAAAATTCCAAAAAAGGCACCTAGTAAACTAATAATAACACTCTCAAATAAAAACTGCTGACGTACATTTTTACTTTTACCCCCAATAGCTTTAATAAGCCCCACTTCTTTGGTTCTTTCGTTTACCGCTACCAGCATAATATTCATAAGTCCTATGGCTGCACCTATCAGTGTAATAAGCCCAATAGCGCCCGCAGAGCCCGTGATACTGCCTAAAAAGCCAATAAACAGTTCGGCAAACTTGTCACTTTTTTCTATCACAAAATTATCTGTTTCGGTAGGCATTAATTTTCTGATAGATCTAAAATAAGCCGTAGCCTGACCCGCCGCTGGATCAATTTCTTTTACATTGGCCACCATAACACCCATCAAATAAGAGTTACTGGCATTCCCGTACTTTCTAATATTATTATAGGTGGTAACAATCACATCATCTTGACGCATCATGGCACTAGAGCCCTTTGCTTTTAAAAGCCCAACCACACGGTATGGCGCACCACTCACCCGAACAACTTTATCGATACATTTTTCGGGCTTATCACCAAATAAAGTAACAGCCACCGCATTTCCTAAAATACAAACGTTACGTCCACTTTGTAAATCCTGCTCATTTAAATTTCGGCCCTGAATTAATGTGTATCCACTCACCGCTAAATAATTTTCATCACCACCCATTAACACAATTTGCGGATTGGTTTTTTTATCTTGGTAATGAATTTCTTGACCACCCGGACCCCTTCTATAAATACTTACAAATGCATTTGGGAAGCTGTAGGTTTTTTTAAAAAACTCGGCGTCCTCTTTACGAATGGGCTTATCTAAATTTGATTTCTTTTCTTTTTGTCCCCTTACCGATTTTGCAACATCGGAATTATTTCCGCCCATTCTTACCCGCGAATTTTTGTACCTGATATTAAAGGCATTGGTACCCATCGAAGAAAAGCTTTCTTTTAAACTTTGGTTCATGGCTTCGATAGCCGTAATAATTCCTATAAGTGCCATGATACCAAATGCTATAATGGCTACGGTAATACTAGTACGCAATTTATTGGCGCGAACCGTACGCCAAGCAAGTGATAAAGAATCTAAAGAAGTCATTCCTGCCATAATAGTAGCATTATAGCTGTAAAGATAGCACAGATTGGGCAGCCCCTAAACAGAGGGCCTCAAAAAAATGAGGAGCGGTAACCTATCAATAAGTATGGTAAAATACTAAAAGTAAAGCCAGCTTAAGAGCGCAGAAGGCCAAACGCCTAGTATAACAATGAAAGCAGCCACAACAATCAATGCCGCCTTAAAGCCACCTGAAATTGGAAGTGTTTGGGGATCTCCCTCTTTAAAATACATGGCCTGAATCACTCTAAAGTAATAGTATACGCTTACGGCAGCTAAAAGAACGGCTACAATAATAAGCCAAAGTGCGCCTCCTGCTTGCAAAGCACCCGCTAATACATAGTACTTCGCAAAAAAACCAGCCGTTAACGGAATACCAGATAATGATAATAATGAAACAGTTGCTGCAAAAGCAAGTACGGGTTCTTTTTTAGCAAGACCGTTAAAGCCATCTAATGTATAATCCTGTAATTTAATAAGCACCGCAAAAATGCTAATGGTAGCTAAACTGTATGCAGCTGCATACAATAAGATACCTTCTTTTGCAATTTCTGTATTATTCGCATAAAGTGCAAAAAGCATAAAGCCAGCTTGAGCAATACTTGAATAAGCGAGCATACGTTTTACGCTCTGCTGAAATACAGCGGTAATATTTCCAACTAGTAAAGTTGTTACAATTGCAAAATCAACAATAATATGCCATGTAGGGCCAAGTATCGTATACTGATTTTCAAATACGCGAATAAATGCAAGCATACCTGCAGCCTTTACAATGGTAGACATAAATGAGGTAAACACACTTGGTGCCCCATCATATACGTCGGGTGTCCAAAAATGAAAAGGAGCTGCTGAAACTTTAAAAGACATAGAAGCAAATAATAATACAATACCTGCTACAAGTAGGAACGGTGGTTGCTGTGTTGCACTAACCACACCCCTTAAGCCATTGCTATGCACCATACCAAAATTACCGGTGGCACCATACATGAGTGCAATACCCATGAGCATAACACCCGTAGAAAAAGATCCCATTAAAAAATACTTGAGCGACGCTTCGTTACTTTTTAAATTTCTTTTATCGGAACCGGTTAAAATATAAAGTGGAATTGATAAAATTTCTACCCCAATAAATAACATGAGTAGTCCATTAAATGAACTTAAAATAGCAACACCACAAAGCACAAAAAAGATAAGTGCAAAATACTCTGCCACATTAACGCCTACTTCTGTAATATCAGTTCCGCTTAATACTAAATAAATAAAGGTGGCACCGTAAGCAATACAGTTAAAAAACAAACCATAACGCTGCGTTACAATTAAATCATGGGTATTGATATTAAATGAAAACAAATTGTTCATTTCCATTAAATTGGCAGCGAGTAAAAAAAGCACACCCGCTGTTGCAATATTTTTAATGATTGTTTTGTTGGTGGTAAAAATGCCACTAAACATCATCACAACACCCAGTAAAGCCGATACAATAATTGCGTTCATAAGAAATTATTTTATAACGAGTAAAGCGTTAACAGAATCTTTGGTTAAATCAATGAGTGGTTGCGGGTATACACCTAGCGCAATAACAGCTACAACAATTACAATCAGTACCCATTTGCTGTAAGCGTTGATTTCGGTTGCATTTGCGGTAACTGCAGATACTTCACCAAAAAGTACTTTTTGTACCATTTGAAGTGTATAAACAGCCCCTAATATAATACTCACACCCGCAGCTGCAGCAATCCAAATATTATATTGGAATAGTCCATTAAATAATAAGAATTCACCAATAAATGCATTGGTTAATGGTAAAGCAATATTTGCAAATGCAAGCACCACAAATAAAATAGCCATGGTAGGCGCTTTTGTAGCCAGTCCACCCAGTTCCGATAATTTTCTAGTACCCAGTGTATTTTCGATAGCATTAGCAAGTATCCAAAGTCCTATCACATTAATACCGTGGTTAAACATTTGCACTTGCACCCCCTGTAATCCAAGAGTACCGCCCGCAAAAATAGCAGCGGCCATCAGTCCAATATGTGCAATAGAAGAATACGCAATTAAACGCTTGATATCATCCTGCTGCATTGCAATTAAAGAAGCGTATATCATACCCACAACAGACAAAATAATAATTGGCATTTCAAATTGATTGGCAGCAAACGGAAACAGAGGTAACACCCAACGAATCACTGCAAATAATCCCATTTTAACCATCACTCCACTTAACACCATGGTAGTAGCTGTTGGCGCCTGCTCGTAAGCATCGGGCTGCCAAGTATGTAAAGGAAAGATGGGCATTTTGATAGCAAAAGCAATAAAAAACAAAAAGAAAGGAAGGGTTTCTTCACCACTTGTTAAATCCGTGTTGGTAAAAGAAGACCAAGCAAAACTTTGATCCTTGGTATGTAGGTAAACGATTAAAATACCAACGAGCATTAATAAAGAACCAATAAAAGTATAAATGAAAAATTTAAATGTAACCGCAATTCTTTTTTCGCCACCCCAAATAGAAGACAAAAAGTACACCGGAATTAATGCGAGCTCCCAAAAGAAATAAAATAAAAGTGCATCCATAGAAACAAACACACCCATTAAACCTACTTGTGCAAGCGACATAAGTGCATAAAAGGCACCTGGATTACTATAATTATTATTGCGGGTAGCAATTAATATAAGCGGCATGCTAATAGCCGTTAACAACACAAGCATTTTAGACATACCATCAAGCGCTACGCTAAAACTTGCGCCAATGCTAGGCAACCAAGTGGCTTCAAACTGATGCATCGAAGCCGGCATGGCATAAATACCAATTACAGCAGTAAGCAAAGTAATGACCGATGCTACGATTGCCCAGTTACTTGCTGCCTTTTGGTCTTTAATAAAGAACCCTAAAATGCCTGCAACCAGCGGAATAAAAAGTAATAAAACAGGAATCATATCTTTTATTTAACGTAAATAGAACGGTTAAAATAATCTACTAAAATATTTTATGAATAAAGCGCATAATGGTGCTGTCGTTAAACCAAATAATAATAAAGAGCACGAGTGCCATTACCATCATTAAAATATAACTACCCACTTGTCCACTTTGCAAGAGTCTAAATTGACGACTACCATACCCTACTAATTTTCCAACACCATTTACAGCGCCATCAATGACTAATTTTTCAACACTATTTTTTAGAACCGATGCAAACCAATAAAGTGGTTTTACAATAACAGTATCATAGAGTTCATCGATATACCATTTGTTTTCCAATACTTTTGCAATGCCAGTATTAGGCTCCGCGTTTTCATATTTTTTAAACTTGGTAATCGCATACACAATCACGATTAAAATAATGGTGGTTGCCGTACCCATTAAAATCCATTCGGTAGCATGCTCTATATGATGTGCATGTGCTAATGCAGCAGAACCCGCAAACACAGGTGCTAGAAAATGCTCTAGTGCATGTGCGTTGGGTGCAAAAAGTTCAGGAATACCAATAAACCCAGCTACTACTGCAAAAAATGCAAGTACCATTAACGGAAGCGTCATCGCAATTGGACTTTCATGTAAATGCTCCTGTTGATGCGCCGTACCTCTAAAGTTTCCTAAGAAGGTGAGGCTATACAATCTAAACATATAAAACGCAGTTAAAAGCGCACCACCCATACCTACATAATAGAAGATAGGGTTGGTTGCATAGGCTGCCATTAAAATTTCATCTTTAGAAAAGAAACCAGAAAACGGAGGCACGCCCGCAATGGCAATACATCCGAGTAAAAAAGTAAGATGTGTAATAGGTAACTTACTTTTGAGTCCACCCATTTTAGTGATGTCTTGTTCGTGGTGCATGGCATGAATAACAGAACCTGCTCCTAAAAACAAAAGGGCTTTAAAAAACGCGTGTGTCATTACATGAAACACAGCACCGGTGTAAGCACCTACGCCTAAACCTAAAAACATATAACCGAGTTGACTTACGGTTGAGTATGCGAGTACTTTTTTAATATCATTTTGCTTAAGCGCAATGGTGGCCGCAAAAATAGCAGTAGATAAACCAATGATGGCTACAAGGGTTTGTGTAGCAGGCGCCATGGTATATAAAATATTACTGCGCGCAATCATATAAATACCAGCAGTAACCATGGTAGCCGCGTGTATAAGGGCAGACACTGGCGTAGGACCCGCCATGGCGTCTGGAAGCCAGGTGTACAAAGGAATTTGAGCACTCTTACCCATCGCACCTACAAATAATAAAGTAGTGATGATAGTAATATCAGTAGCAGACAACTGGCCAACGGCTGCAAAAACAGATGCATAAGAAACAGTACCTAATTTAACAATGAGCCAAAATACAGCGAGTAAAAAACCGAGGTCACCAATACGGTTCATGATGAATGCTTTTTTAGCAGCCGCATTGTAATTGTTATTCTTAAACCAAAATCCAATGAGTAAATAAGAACAAAGACCTACGCCTTCCCAACCAATAAACATCACCACATAGTTACCGCCTAACACAAGTAACAACATCGAAAACACAAACAAATTTAAATACGCAAAATACCTGCCAAAATGCATCGGCTCTTCTTCGTGCATATAGGCTGTCGAGTACAAATGGATTAAAAATCCAATACCCGTAATAATAAGTAAGAATAGTGATGACAGTGGATCCACTAAAAACTCAAATGGAATCACTAAACTGCCAACATGAATAAAATTAAAAAGTTGCACGGTTGCACCGCCGCCATTTTTAACATCAAAAAACACCAATAAGCTTACTACAAAAGAAGCAAGCATGGCGCCAGACCCAATGATACCAATCATGGATTTAGACAACGACTTTCTGAGAAGTCCGTTAACCAGAAAACCGAGTAACGGAAAAAGGGGCACTAAATAAACAAGCTTACTCATATCCTAGTTAGTTTTTTAATCTATTCAAGAAGTTAATATCTACACTATGTACATTTCGGTACATCATAACAATAATGGCAAGTCCTACACTCACTTCTGCAGCTGCTACCACCATAATAAAAAATACAAATAATTGCGCCTCAATACCAAGCATGGAGGTTTTGTCGGCAGCAAGTGCAGCGGTATTGTGCACTTTAGAAAATGCAACGAGTAGTAAATTCACAGCGTTTAACATGAGCTCGATGCACATGAAAACGATGATCGCATTTCTGCGCGTTAAAACCCCAACAATGCCAATGCTAAATAAAGCAAGACAGAGGTAGATATAATATTGAATAGGCATATGCGAATACTTTAATGTTAATTATGCTTTTTTACCAATAACAACAGCACCAACCATGGCGCTTAAAAACAACACACTACTAATTTCAAAAGGCACAACAAAATCGTTAAAGAGTGCCTTTCCTAAATTTTTAATGAGTCCAATTTCACCAGTACCCATGGTTACAGCTATATTGTTTAATTCATTTGCCTGCTTAACAAGCGATACCAACACCATTAAAAAACAGCCACCCGCAATAACACCGGCTAGTTTTAACCAATTGTTTTTTTGCGGCTCGGTAGATGCATTCAGGTTCATTAGCATGATCACAAACAAAAAGAGTACCATGATGGCACCTGCGTAAACGATTAGATTTACAATGGCTAAAAACTGTGCATTTAATAAAATGTAATGACCAGAGATTGCAAAAAATACGGCAATGAGCCAAAGCACACTGTGCACCGGATTTTTACTAACCACCACCATCACTGCACTAAACAGTGCTAGCACGGTTAAAAAATAAAATAAGAATTGTGTAATACTCATGCGTTCGTTATTAATTTCTTTGACCCTTTGCTGCAGCGTATGCTTCAGGCTCGGTAACAGGATTAGGGATTAATAAATTATCTTTTCCATAAATAAAACCAGTGCGCGTAAAATTAGCAGGCGCAAAAGTTTCACTTAAATAAATAGCGTCTTTTGGACAAGCTTCTTCACAAAGGCCACAAAAAATACAACGCAGCATATTAATTTCATACTTAGCTGCATATTTTTCTTCGCGGTATAAATTTTCTTGACCCACTTCACGCTCTGCAGCTTCCATGGTAATCGCTTCGGCAGGACAAGCCACCGCACAAAGGCCACAAGCCGTGCAACGCTCTCTTCCTTCTTCGTCTCTATTTAAAACGTGAAGTCCTCTAAACACCGGACTAAACTCACGTTTTTGCTCTGGGTAACGGATGGTAGGCTGCTTTTTAAAAATGTGGCTAAATGTAATAGCCATACCTTTTAAAATACTAGGAATGTAAAGGCGCTCCATAAATGTCATGGGCTTTCTGGATACTTCCTGTGCTCTATTGGTTAATGCCTGCATAGCTAAATCAATTAATAATGAATGTTAAACCCCTGCTTTTAATAATATAAGTGCACCCGTAACAAGCATGTTAAATAGTGCAAGTGGAATCATTGTTTTCCAACCCAAATTCATGAGTTGATCATATCTAAAACGCGGAACCGTCCAACGAATCCACATAAATACAAAAATGAAAATGGCAATTTTAATAAGTAATGCTGCTACACCAATAAGTGCTGCAATGTTTGGAGCCAGTGTGCTTTCATCTAAAAACGGAACGTCAAAACCACCAAAATAAAGTGATGCCATAACTGCACTACTCATAATCATATTAATATATTCCGAAAATAAATAGAACCCAAGTTTCATAGAAGAATACTCCTGATGGTAACCAAAGTTTAATTCGTTTTCTGCTTCTGGTAAATCAAATGGTGTTCTGTTACACTCAGCCAATGCACAAACAAAAAAGATAATAAAACCAAGTGGCTGGTATACAATATTCCAGTAACTACCTGCAGCCATTTGACCATCCACAATTGTTTTTAAACTCAGTGATCCAGAAAGCATTAACACTGCAATCAGAGAAAGGCCCATGGCAAGTTCATAACTAATGGCTTGAGAGGCACCACGCAGTGCCGCCATTAAAGAAAACTTATTGTTAGAGGCCCAACCACCAATCATCATACCATACACACCCATACTTACTACACCAAAAATGTATAAGATACCAATATTGATATCTGCAATTTGTAAATCTATTTTGCGATCAAAGATTTCGATATGGCTGCTCCAAGGAATTACAGAACAAGTCATAAGTGCAGCTGTCATGGCAAGGCCTGGGCCTAACACAAACAATGCTTTATTAGAACTCGTAGGAATAATTTCTTCCTTCATGATGAGTTTTAATCCATCGGCAAAAGGTTGGAGTAGTCCAAAAGGTCCGGCCCTATTAGGTCCTGGACGGTCTTGTAATACAGCCGCCACTTTTCTTTCTGCAAAAGTGGTATATAATGCAATACCTAAACTTGCAAACACAATGATTGCAATCAGTACTAATTTTTCGATGATTAAAAGCCAATCTACAGCAAGTAGTGTCATGTCTTGATCTAATTTATAAAGATGAATCTTTGTTTACTTCACTCACACTATGAATATCCATTAATAAATGCGGCGCACGTCCAGCATTTACGGCAGCAAATGTTTCGGTAGGCTTGTGCATACCCACAGAACCTTGGTAGTGCCCTTGTGCAATAACAGAATGTCTATCAATTTCACGAGGTCCTTCAATAACCCAGTCCGATGTATTTTTTGTTTCGAAGCGGCAAGTATTACAAATCCAATCTTCTACTTCACCCCATTTGTCTTTACGAGCCGTTACGCGGTAAACTTCGTCTCCTCTGTTCCAAAGAGTAACTTTACCAGAGCAGGTAGGACAATCGCGGTGTGCATCCATTGGTTTTAAAAACCAAACACGATTTTTAAAACGGAATGTTTTATCTGTTAACGCACCTACTGGACATACGTCAATAACGTTACCAATAAATTCGTTGTCTAAACTTTTTTCGATGAAGGTTGCAATTTGTGCATGGTCACCTCTATCAAGTACACCATGAGAACGCTCTTTTGAAAGTTGGTCTGCAGTGTATACACAACGGTAGCATAAAATACAACGCGTCATGTGTAATTGTATGTACGGACCTAGATCATGCTTTTTAAAAGTACGACGCTCAAATTCGTAACGCGTTCCTTCTTTACCATGGTCGTAACTTAAATCTTGTAAATGACACTCACCTGCCTGATCACAAATAGGACAATCAAGTGGATGGTTGAGTAATAAAAACTCAACAACACCAGCGCGCGCATCAATCACTTTTTCGCTGGTAATATTTTTTACTTCCATACCATCCATAACAGTGGTTCGGCAAGAAGCAATCAATTTAGGCATTGGGCGGGGGTCTTTTTCGGATCCCTTGCTTACTTCTACTAAACAGGTACGACACTTACCACCACTACCTTCTAGCTTGCTATAATAACACATAGCTGGTGGCGTAACGTCGCCTCCAATTTGTCTAGCAGCATTTAAAATTGTAGTACCCGCTGGCACTTCAATGGTAATGTTATCGATGGTTACTTTAAAAAGTTGTTGTTCGGACATACTTTACTTTATTAAGCGGTTACTGGCACATGAATTGGATCTGCATAATGCGCTAAACCATAATTTTTTTCTTGTGCTTCAAGCGGATTGTTTACATGCCACTCAAATTCATCTCTAAAATGTCTAATAGCAGCTGCTACAGGCCAAGCCGCAGCGTCTCCTAAAGGACAAATGGTATTGCCTTCGATTTTTCTTTGAATATCCCAAAGCAAATCAATATCAGAAATCTTGCCTTTACCATATTCGATATTGTGTAATATTTTTTCCATCCATCCCGTTCCTTCACGGCATGGAGAACATTGACCACAACTTTCGTGTCTGTAAAAACGTGCAAGTGATAAAGTGTTACGCACAATACACTGGTCTTCGTCAAGTACAATAAAGCCACCAGAACCCATCATTGAGCCTGTTGCAAAACCACCATCACTTAAACTTTCGTAGTTCATGTAACGTGTTTCACCTTTAGCGGTTTTCAATAATAAGTTAGCAGGCAAAATAGGCACCGATGATCCGCCCGGAATACAAGCTTTTAATTTTTTACCATTTGCAATGCCACCACAATATTCGTCAGAGTAAATAAATTCTTCTACCGAAATAGTCATGTCAATTTCATACACACCTGGCTTGTTAATATTTCCACATGCAGAAATTAATTTGGTACCCGTAGATCTTCCAACACCGATTTTTGCATATTCTTCGCCACCCATATTAATGATAGGCACAACAGCTGCTAAAGTTTCTACGTTGTTTACCACGGTTGGTCTTTGCCATACACCCTGAATAGCAGGGAACGGCGGCTTAATACGTGGGTTACCACGCTTACCTTCAAGTGATTCAATTAGTGCTGTTTCTTCACCACAGATATACGCACCCGCACCACGCTGCACATGAATTTCACAATCAAAACCAGTACCTAAAATATTTTTTCCTAAAAAGCCATTTGCTTTTGCTTCATTGATAGCATCTTCTAAAATATCAACAATCCATGCATACTCACCACGGATATAAATATAGGTATCGTTACTACCAAGCGCAAAGCTTGATACAATCAAACCTTCAATGAGTAAATGCGGAATAAATTCCATGAGGTAGCGGTCTTTAAAAGTACCTGGCTCACTCTCATCGGCATTACATACTAAGTGACGAGGCACACCTTCTGGCTTTGCAATAAAACTCCATTTCATACCGGCAGGGAAACCCGCTCCACCTCTACCACGCAAGCCACTTTTTTTAACCTCTTCCACAATGCTTTCGGGGTTCATTTGCTTCAGCGCTTTTTCTACGCTTTGGTAACCACCTTCGCGTCTATACACGTCAAAACCTCTGATACCCTCCACATGTGCTTTTGCTAATAATAATTTTACACTCATATATTTCTAGTTGAGTACGCCTGCAGTTTTTTTGCATTCGTCAATGATAGCGTCTACTTTTTCTTTGGTTAAATGTTCACGGTAATGTTTACCAAGTTGCATCATAGGTGCATAACCACAAGCACCTAAACACTCTACCGTTTTTAAAGTAAATAAACCATCGGCGGTTGTTTCACCTGGTTTAATACCTAATGTTTTTTCGATATAAGCGATGATATCATCACTACCACGTAACATACACGGCCCTGTCTGACAAACCTCAAACATATATTTACCAACTGGCTTGATATTGTACATACTATAAAACGTTGCTACCTCATACACTTCGATCGGTGTAATGCTTAGTAGCTCCGCAACATAATCCATGGTTTCAGTGCTTAACCAGCCACCAAAACTATCTTGTGCTAAATGCAAAACAGGAAGTAATGCACTCTTTTGCTTTCCTTCTGGATAACGGGCTACAAGCCTGCTAAACTCTGCTAATTGTGCTTCAGAAAATTTTACCATTGTGCTATTATTTTTATGCGTCTAACTCGCCCGCAATTAAATTAAGACTACTCATTGTTACAATCGCATCACTTAACATGCCACCTGTAATTAACTCTGGGTATGCTTGATAATAAATGAAACATGGTCTTCTAAAATGAAGACGGAATGGTGTTCTACCACCATCACTCACCAAATAAAAACCAAGCTCACCATTACCACCTTCTACGGCGTTGTAAATTTCACCTTTAGGCATATCTACTTCACCCATTACAATTTTAAAGTGCCAAATCAAAGACTCCATTTTTGTATAGACGTCTTCTTTTTTAGGAAGGTAATATTCTGGAACATCGGCGTGGAAAATATCCGCGTCGGTACCTTTAAATTCTTGTACTTTTTTATAGGCCTGCTCAATAATGCTTAAGCTCTGCCACATTTCTTGATTACGCACTAAAAAGCGGTCGTAATTATCGCCAGTTTTGCCTACCGGAATGGTAAAATCAAAATCTTGATAACTACTATACGGCTGGTGTACACGTACATCATAATCTACACCGGCAGCGCGTAAGTTAGGACCTGTAAATCCATAGTTTAATGCACGCTCTGCACTAATGGCGCCACCACCAATGGTACGCTCCATAAAAATTCGATTGCGTGCAAAAAGATTTTCAAACTCTTTTAAAACTTTTGGATATTCTTTTAAGAATTTTTCGAGTTTTTCAAACGCTGTATTTGTGAAATTCCTTTCAAAACCGCCAATACGCCCAATATTAGTAGTAAGGCGGGACCCACATACTTCTTCATATATTTCATAGATTAATTCACGGTATTGCATCACATACAAAAAGCCAGTATACGCTCCTGTATCCACGCCCACAATAGAGTTACAAATCAAGTGATCCGATATACGCGCAAGCTCCATAATAATCACGCGTAAATAATCAACACGCTTTGGCGTTTGAACTCCTAAAAACTTTTCGCAGGTTAAATGCCATCCCATGTTATTGATAGGGCTACTGCAATAATTTAAACGGTCGGTAATTGGGGTAATTTGATACAGCGGTCGGCGCTCTGCTAATTTTTCAAAAGCGCGGTGAATGTATCCTACCGTTTGCTCTGTCGAAACAATGCGCTCCCCATCAAGCTCCATGATATTTTGGAATACACCGTGCGTGGCAGGGTGCGTAGGGCCTACGTTTAAAGTAGTCGTTTGTTTTTCGATAGAGCCTTCTGGCAGTGTGATATGATGTTGTTGATGCGCTAACATGTCTTTTAATTTTTTGTGATTATCCTCTTCCAAACATTTCGTCGTCTTTGTCAATTCTTGTTTGATCTTCTAAAGGATATTCTTTTCTGAGTGGGAAATAATCCATCTCATCTACATTTAAAATTCTTTTTAAGTTAGGGTGGCCAACAAAATTAACCCCGTAGAAATCGTAGGTTTCGCGCTCCATCCAATTGGCACTTGAAAATAAATTGCAGGCTGTAAAAACATCTGGCGCTGTAACAGGAACAAATATTTTAAAACGAAGGCGAACGTTTTCTGTAAGGTTATGCAGGTGATACACCACAGAAATTTCGCGACCAGCATCATCTGGAAAGTTTACGCCACACAAATCCGTTAAAAATTGAAATTGCAAACTAGGTTCATCATACAAAAACTGCAACACTTTTAAATTGTTAGCAGCCGTTGCTTCAAAACTTAGTAAGCCATACGATTCTTCAAAATTAGAAACAAGGTCTCCAAATTTTTCTTGCAACTTTTCTTGAATGTACTGGTTGGTAAGTGCCATACTTGATTATTGAATACCGTAAGAGTTTAATAATGTTTTGTACTGCTCAGAATGTCTACGACGAATACTTTCTTCACCCACTAAATCCTGAATTTTCATAAAGCCATCTAAAATAGCTTCTGGTCTTGGCGGACAGCCTGGCACGTATACGTCTACCGGAATTACTTGGTCAATACCTTGTAACACACTGTAGGTATCAAATATCCCACCACTTGAAGCGCAAGCGCCAATAGCAATT
>Ga0208599_1000113_pt1 | contig 24211 bp, 21 predicted proteins | sample LakMenEpi17Aug12_FD_150706 | JGI IMG/M metagenome (GOLD analysis project Ga0208599, IMG submission 150706) | Freshwater microbial communities from Lake Mendota, WI - 17AUG2012 deep hole epilimnion (SPAdes) | ecosystem: Environmental > Aquatic > Freshwater > Lake > Epilimnion/Euphotic zone ... | reverse complement strand
AGTACTACAAGAACGCTGCTGTTGATCAAGAGATCCCAGGTCTGATGCACGCTGTTGTTGGGGGATACCACATCTCTAGCATTAAGTTCGTTGCAGCATTTGATGTGGATGCCAAGAAGGTTGGACTCGATCTTGCAGATGCAATTTGGGCAAGCGAGAACAACACAATTAAATTTAGTGATGTCCCAAAGACTGGTGTTCCAGTTCTTCGCGGCGTTACAAATGATGGTCTCGGTAAGTATTACCGCGAGACAATCAAAGAATCAGATGCACCAGCTGTAGATGTTGTACAGGTTCTAAAGGATGAAGCGATCGATGTATTGATCTGCTACCTGCCTGTAGGTTCTGAAGTTGCTGCGAAGTTCTATGCACAGTGTGCAATTGATGCAGGATGTGCATTTGTTAACGCACTTCCAGTATTCATCGCTTCAGATCCTGTATGGGAGAAGAAGTTTGCTGATGCAGGTCTGCCTATTGTTGGAGATGACATTAAGAGCCAGGTTGGTGCGACTATCACTCACCGCATCATGGCTAAGTTGTTCCAGGATCGTGGCGTACACCTAGATCGCACCTACCAGCTCAATGTTGGTGGAAACATGGACTTCAAGAACATGCTCGAGCGTGATCGTCTTGAATCCAAGAAGATTTCAAAGACAAACTCGGTTACATCTCAGTTGCACCATGATCTTGGTGAGAAGAATGTTCACATCGGACCATCGGATTACATTCCTTGGTTAGATGATCGCAAGTGGGCCTACGTTCGCCTCGAAGGCCGCGCTTTTGGTGATGTTCCTCTAAACCTTGAATACAAGCTAGAAGTTTGGGATTCACCAAACTCTGCTGGTGTAATCATTGACGCACTTCGTTGCGCAAAGATCGGTCTAGATCGCAAGATTGGTGGAGCTCTGCTTTCACCTTCTAGCTACTTCATGAAGACTCCACCTACTCAGTACACAGATGAGGCAGCTCATACAAAGACTGAGGACTTCATTTCAGGAAAGCTTGATCGCTAAATAGTAATTAGTACATGAGAAAGCGCCCCCGGGATTCCCAGGGGCGCTTTTTTAACCCTCACGGAGAGTTGAGGGTTAAATCATCGCATCCTCAGGAGTGCGACGAATATGTGCTAACCCTGCGATCGCTAGTACCAGTAACACGATTCCACCCATGAGTGAAGCAAGGCCCGCATAACCTGCGATCACACCCAATGTTCCAAATGCATATGCCTGCAGCAACATTCCGCGAAGTGTGTTTCCCATGAAGAGAGTCTGACGAAGATCTCCATATTGTTTGATTTTTGCTTCGTCAGTGCTTGCGCCTCGAACAAGACCCATATACACACCTGAAACCTCTGAATAGGTTGCAGGCTTGCCCATTACCGCAGTTGCAGAAGCGTTCATGTGTTCAAGAATGTAGAGATCTGAATAATCTCTTGCCATTTCCCCTGTGACTACTTGTTGTCCCGCCCACTTTAGAAGTTGATCTTTGGTGTTGGCAGGTAAGCCAGCTTCATCAGGGAAAGCAATGTTTTGATTCTTAAGTTGGGTTTGAACATTGTCGTTTGCAAAAGCGGCTCCAAAATTCAGTAAACCAGCAAAAATAAAAAGTAATACCGCCAATCCCAATCCTACAAATGAGACCAGCTTGTCAAAAGTTCTACGTTTCATAATTCTCTCTCTCCTACTTAGGCATTGATAGGAAAATCAACACAAGATATGTGTACTCCGTGAAGAAGTCGCTGCAGGAGAAAATGTCGAGGGTCAGCACTCGAGATAGGAGATGTGAGTGTTTGCCCTCAATGCGTGTACTTAAAAAGAGTCAGTAACTTTAAAGTATCAATCAACGTGACGATTGCAAAGAGATTGACCATCAGGTCCAACCTCATAATGTGAACATGGGACGTGCAATTTATCGAAAGCTTTATCACCATAATGTGTGCGGTAGGCAAGTGCTAACAGAACTCGCAGATTAGTTTCCCCATCAGATTTGATACCAAAAACTTGAGCGCTACGACTGACGGTGTTTTCAATTACTTTTTCGTTATGAGAAGTTTGTGAAGCAATCGCGGCGTTTGATTTACCTTCGCACACAAGTTCCAATACCAATTGCTCAAAAGGTGTGAGTTCCCTGGTTGAAATTGTGATGTCTCTTACCATGTGTATATCCGCCTCTCCGCGTGTTCCTATTGTGCTCTTCTTTTTTTCACGGGTCACCCCTTAGGATGCGCGAATGAGCGAAATCTTGTCCACGCAGAACAAAGAAGTGCTAACCCTCACATTTAACCGTCCGGAAAAGATGAACGCCCTGACTAGGTCGATGTATGCAGGTTTAGCCAAGGGTCTCAATGATGCTGCAGGTGATTTTGGGATCCGCGCAGTGGTTATCACGTCAGCAGGGGATCACTTCACCGCTGGTAATGACATCAATGATTTTATGAACAATCCTCCAACTTCGGATGATTCAGAGGTTGCGCAATTTTTAGCTGCTCTTCTTAATTTCCCAAAACCTTTGATTGCTGCGGTTAAAGGAAACGCAGTCGGAGTTGGAACAACGATGTTGCTGCACTGCGATGTTGTTATTGCTAGCCCAACTGCAAACTTTTCAATGCCATTTGCCTCGTTAGGTCTTGTTCCAGAAGCAGGGTCTAGCTACTTGTTCCCTCAACTTGTTGGCTATCAAAGAGCAGCGCGAATTTTCATGACGGGTGAAAGCTTTGATGCAGACGCTGCTATCGAGATGGGTTTGGTAACTGCCAAGGATTCAGATGCATTGGCACATGCAACAAAGATTGCCGAACAAATTGCAGAGCAACCACCTCAGGCAATCATCAATACCAAGGCGTTGCTTAAGGCGCGTAACCATGATTCTGTTGCAGCCGTAATGAAGGCTGAGTTTGAAATCTTTGCAATGGCCCTTCAATCTGAAGAAGCTATGGAAGCATTCATGAAGTTCATGTCTAAGAAGGGTAAGTAAATGTCACTGGCCGGAAAAAGAATCTTCATCACAGGTGGATCTCGTGGAATTGGTTTAGCGATTGCACTACGTGCAGCTCGTGACGGCGCATCTATTGCAATTGCCGCAAAGACTTCAGATCCAAATCCAAAGCTTCCGGGCACTATCCATACTGCAGCGGCAGAGATTGAGGCAGCAGGTGGGAAAGCCTTAGCAATTCAGTGCGACTTGCGCGATGAAACCCAGATTGAAGCCGCAATGACGCAAGCCGCTGAAGCATTTGGCGGCATCGATATCTTGGTAAACAACGCCAGCGCGATCAATCTGACACCCACGGATCAGACTCCTGCCAAGCGTTTTGATTTGATGTTTGATGTCAATGTGCGCGGCACTTTCTTGACCTCGCAAGCTGCGCTTCCTCACTTGCGAAAGTCTGCAGCAGAGGGACGAAACCCACACATTCTCAATCTCTCACCACCACTTTCAATGAAGCCTATGTGGTTTAAAAACCATGTTGCCTACACAATGGCCAAGTACGGCATGAGCATGTGTGTCCTAGGAATGGCCGAAGAGTTTAAGCGCGATGGAATTGGTGTTAATGCTTTATGGCCACGCACAGTTATTGATACTGCTGCATTACAAATGATTCCAGGTATCGATGCCCTAGCTGGACGCACTCCAGAGATTTTGGCTGATGCTGCGTACATCATTTTCAATCGTGATGCCAAAGAGTGCACCGGTAACTTCTTTGTCGATGATGTACTGCTTGCAAGTGAAGGAATCACTGATTTAGAGAAGTACTCAGTTACGCCGGGAACTAAGGATTTCCTATTGGATTTCTTTCTCGACTAAACTGCTCTTATGCGCAAACTAGTCTCAGTATTTTTACTCTCTTGTCTCTCGGTTCTAGTCATCCCTAGTTCTTCGGCACATGTAACTATCGTTTCTTCATTTCCTGAACAGTTTGCCAATGTGAACCCAATTCCAACCGAGGTCTGGATTGAATTCAGCGGAGATCTGCAGACCCTAGAAGGTGAAGCGGTTAACTCACTAGAAGTTGTTGATTCGACGGGAATAGCCGTTAACTTTGAAGATCCAGTTATTAGCGGGGGAAGAATAACCACCAAGGTTTCAGGGCAAAGCGCTCCGGGCGTTTTCACTGTGAAGTACCGAGTTGTTGGTGATGATGGACATGTCATCGAAGGTGATTACACCTTTAACGCTTCTCCTGACTACGCTGCAGAACAATCACCTATGCCGATTAGTTCCACATCTGGTGAAAGTTCAATTCCAGTAGGCGGAATCTTGATTGGAGCTCTGATACTAACTTTCCTTGCTGGCATATTCGTGAGAGCAAAAAATCGGAAAGAGTAGTTATGCCTGCATTTGATCTAGAACTTAATGGGGCAAATGTCATTGCCGAGTCCGAGCGTTCCGGTCGTGCACGCTCATTGTTTTGGCCTTGGGCGGGCGCAAATGTCTCATTGTTGGCGCTTTCATACGGAGCCTTCTTCTTAGGCTTTGGAATTTCCTTTTGGCAGGCAACAATCGCGGCTTTCGTTGGAACCATTGGATCTTTCTTATTGGTAGGAATTAGTTCTCTAGCAGGAAAGCGTTCAAATGCACCGACAATGGTTTTGTCGCGCGCATCCTTTGGAGTTAAGGGCAGCAGATTGCCCGGGGCGCTTTCATACTTAATTTTCGTAGGTTGGGAAACGGTACTTATTTCCCTTGCAACGTTAGCAACTGGAACTGTTTTCGCTCGAGTCGGCGGGATTGATCGAAACCTTGCCTTGCTTCTGGGCTTTACTTTGGCTGCAACTCTTACGGTAATTGGGGGAGTACTGGGACTAAAAGTCATTATGAAGCTTCAGAAATTGTTGACAATCACAATCGCAACGATGACCTTGCTCTATATCTCCTTAACAATTGAGAATGTTTCCTGGAGCGCAGTGACCGACATTCCAAATGGGAGTTTTCAAAGTTTTGTGGGTGCAACGATTTTTGCAGTTACCGGTATAGGCCTTGGCTGGGTAAATGCAGCAGCGGATTACTCGCGATACTTGCCGCGTACGGTCTCTAATAAATCGGTAGTTGGTTGGACAGTTCTAGGTGCTTCTATCGTTCCCATCATTCTTGTTGTTTACGGAGCGGCACTTTCTGGAAGCAGCAAGAACTTAAGTGAAGCGATTTCCATGGATCCGATAGGTGCACTCACCACGCTGCTTCCTACTTGGTTCTTAATTCCATTTGCCTTGGCTGCCATTCTTGGTCTTGTTGGCGGGGCGATTTTAAATCTCTACTCATCTGGATTAACGCTGGTTTCTCTAGGTGTGCCTATCAAGCGATATCAAGCCGCGAGCATTGATGCACTGATTATGTTTGGAGGAGCTATCTACATTGTTTGGGTGGCAGATAATTTCTTCTATCCATTCCAGGGCTTTTTGATTACCTTAGGTGTTCCCGTTGCAGTATGGTCTGCGATTTTTGTTGCCGATGTGTTGTTGCGCAAGAAGGCATATAGCGAAACCGACTTGTTTAATTCGCAAGGAATATACGGCTCAGTGAACAAAGGATCTATCCTCCTGATGATCTTTGGTTCAGTTATTGGTTGGGGTTTTGTGACCAATACATTTGCACCATGGCTTCAATGGCAGGGCTACTTCTTAGAACTTATTGGTGGCAAAGAAGGTCCTTGGGCATATTCAAATGTTGGCGTGATTTTCGCTTTGCTCATCGGCTTCTTGGGCCATATTGTGCTTTCGGCTCGCGAAATTCGAGCGCAGGAGAACGCGCTCAGTTAGAGTTGCCACATGACTCGGCGGATAGCTCCTCATCGCGACTTTCTGCATCGCGAATCATCCGGTGGCTTGCTCATCCTGCTGGCTTCAGCTCTAGGTTTGATTACCGCTAACTCGCCGCTATCTGACAATTACTTTTCCACTCTAGATTTCAAGTTAACTCTAGGTGCCGATTGGTATTTGATTGATCTGTCGATTCTGAAAGTCATCAACTACCTGCTCATGAGCATTTTCTTCTTCGTAGTCGGTTTGGAAATCAAACGCGAACTTACTTCAGGCCACCTAGCCTCCTTCAAGAAAGCTCTGTTGCCATTTATCGCAGCAGTAGGTGGAATGGCTGTTCCTGCACTTATATATTTGGCAATCGCTGGAGGCGTTGCACCTGGCGGCTGGGGAGTACCCGTTGCTACCGATATTGCCTTAGCCGTTGGTTTACTAGCCATGCTGGGAACATCAGTTGCGGCCTCTTTGCGATCCTTCTTACTTGCACTTGCCGTCATTGATGACATTGGTGCGATCTTGATCATCGCTTTTGTTTATTCAACGGGAATCAAGTTCTCATGGTTGGCAGCTGCTGCGCTATGTGTTGGTGTCATCGCTGTACTCAAGAAAGCAGGCGTTGCGTCAATGCTTGTTTATTCAATCTTTGCATTCACTCTGTGGTTCTCGTTCTACAAGACCGGTGTACACCCCACTTTGGCTGGCGTAATTATCGGACTCATGACACCAAATATCCTGCACCGTGGAACTAAAGTTGAAGATGTCGAGGATGGTTCCGTTTCAGTGATTGAATGGCTGGAGCATAAATTCCACCCAGTCAGTACCTTCTTGGTCGTTCCAATTTTTGCTTTTGCTAATACTGGTGTTGTTATCACGAGCGAATCAATCAAGGGTGCTTCGCAGTCCCTAATCGCATGGGGAATTTTCTTTGGTTTAGTAATCGGAAAACCGCTCGGCGTTCTTCTCGCTTCAATTGCTGCCAAGCGTTCGAAATTGGCCGAATTCCCAGAGGGAGCAACAAACTCTTCAATTCTGGCCACAGGAAGTGCTGCGGGTATCGGATTTACAGTAGCGATTTTCATCGCGGATTTAGCTTTCGATGATGCCCAGACTCAAGACATTGCAGTTCTTGCGGTGATCGTCGCATCTGTAGTCAGCGCACTGCTTTCAATAGCATTATTCAAATTGCTTGCTCGAAAGTAAAAAAACAAAACCCGCCTTTTTTAGGGGCGGGTTTTGTTGTAACTGACTTTTAGATGTCGTAATACAGTTCGAATTCAGCTGGGTGTGGACGTAGTCGAACGTAGTCAACTTCTTCCTTACGCTTGAATGCGATCCATGTATCAATAAGATCCTTCGCAAATACTCCACCGCGAGTTAGGAAATCGTGATCCTTCTCGAGGTTGTTGAGAACTTCATCCAAAGAACCAGGAACTTGAGGAATCGATGCTGCCTCTTCGCCTTCTAGCTCGTATAGATCCTTATCAACTGGGGCAGGTGGTTCGATCTTGTTCATGATTCCATCAAGACCAGCCATAAGCATTGCGGCAAAAGCTAGGTATGGGTTTGATGAAGGATCTGGACAACGGAATTCGATTCGCTTTGCCTTTGGATTGGATCCTGTAATTGGGATACGGATACATGCCGAACGGTTACGTGCTGAGTAAACAAGGTTTACTGGCGCTTCATAACCTGGAACTAAGCGACGATATGAGTTAACAGTTGGATTAGTGAAGGCAAGCAATGATGGTGCGTGCTTTAAAAGACCACCGATGTACCAACGTGCCATGTCAGATAGATCGCCGTACGTTCCTGCTTCGAAGAACAGTGGCTTTCCATCTTTCCACAGTGATTGGTGAACGTGCATACCTGAGCCGTTATCTCCGAAGAGTGGCTTTGGCATAAATGTTGCAGTCTTTCCGCCTTGCCAAGCAGTGTTGCGAATAACGTACTTGAACTTCATTACATCATCACCGGCAGTAAGAATGTCGGTGAAACGATAGTTGATCTCCATCTGTCCAGCAGTTCCCACTTCGTGGTGTGCGCGCTCTACAAGAAGTCCGACCTTACCTAGCTGCATCACCATTTCATCGCGAAGATCTGCGAATTGATCGGTAGGAGACACAGGGAAGTAACCACCCTTTACGCGTGTGCGGTAACCGCGGTTAGGTGTTCCATCTGCATCGTATTCAACGCCTGTATTCCAAGCGCCTTCATATGATTCGATCTCGTGCACTGCTGAGTTAATTCCGGTCTTGAAGCGAACGCTGTCAAAGACATAGAACTCGGCCTCTGGTGCAAAGAATGCGGTATCAGCAATTCCAAGCGAACGCATGTATTCAACTGCGCGAGCTACAACACCACGAGGATCGCGGCTGTATGGAGTGTTATCAACTGGGTTATGAACCGAGAAAATAATGATGAGGGTTTTTTCTTTACGGTATGGATCAATGTATGCAGATTCTGGAACTGGTAGCAGTTTCATATCTGATTCATTGATTGTTTGGAAACCTCGAATAGAGGAACCATCAAACATGAGGCCATCGGTGAACACAGCTTCATCAAATGATTCAACAGGAACGTTGAAGTGATGCTGGATACCAGGCAAATCTGTAAAGCGAACGTCAACTAGTTTGACATCCTCTTTCTTTATGTATGCAAAAATTTCTGCGGCGTTCTTAAACATGCTTCTCCCAATTTCACATGTGATGCGCTAGACCCCTCATCATTGAGTTTCTGGCGCTTTTGCGTAGTTGAACCCTAGGTGCACACCATGAAATCGGCATAACCCGCTTGTTAAATTCATGTTACGTCTGCTGGGTTTGGGCGTTAGGCTTGTCACGTGAGCGTGAATTTCATCCGAGTAACCCTAGGACGACGAATGTCGGCGTTAATGGTTGATTGGCTGGCCTGTTACTTCATCGTCGCAGCTGCAACCGGAGGAATCGGGAAAATGGCTCCTAATCGATCATGGTTGGTTTTGGCGCTTTTCTTTGCTGAGGTTGCCATTCTTTCAGCGCTCCAAGGTGCTTCATTGGGGCACCGGATTTTCGGAATTAAAATCATCAGATTTGCCGATGGTGGAGTTGTTACGCCGCTTCAGGCCTTGATCCGTTCCTCGCTGCTCATCACCGTCATCTTTGCCATTACCTTTGATGAAAACGGCAGAGGGTTACACGAGCGACTCAGCGGAACAGTTTTAACGCGGGTTAAAAGCTTAAAGAGCTAGCGAATTTTTGGGGCACGAGTTGGCATTGGACCCTTTGGAATTGGCATAGACATTCCGCCAACTGCCTTAAGTCGAGCTCGGACCTCGCGCATTTGATGCGCAGTTAACTTCTTAGGAAGTCGACGCATCTGCTTTTGAATTTTACGAATTGGAACACGACCATCTTCATTACCTACAAGAATTTCGGTGATTGGCACACCAGGTGCGAAACGTTCGGCTTTCTTGCGTTCATCAGCAATCATTTGACGCACAGCATTAGTGCCTTCACCAGTGAGAACAATTCCTGCACGGCCAACTGAACGATGAACCATGTCTTGATTCTTTGAAACTGCTACTGCAGGAGTTGTGGTCCAACCTTTGCGGATTGCCATCAAAACACTTGCGCCCGCACCGATCTGACCCTCAATTGAAGCGTAGGCCGCAGTACCGGCTTGTCGAGTAAAGAAGAACATCGTTAAAAGCAGAGCAAGTGGCAAGAAAACAAAGGACCAGTAAATGACTTCATCAACTGCAAAGCCAATTCCAATTCCGACGCTCCACGAAGCTAAGAAAACTCCGATGAGCGCTGCCGAAATCCACGGCTTTACTTGCTTGGTTACTTTGTAAGCATCGCGAAAGGTTTGGAAACGCGGCTTCTTGATCTTTGGTTCTTTAGCTTTTCTCTTAAACATGTTGTTAGTTTAGTGGGGCAGGAGCAGTTCCACCAAGGCGAGCCGGAGCCCAACGTTGGCCGACGTGGCTATCAGGGTATTTTTCTTGGACTTGATTGAGCATAGAAATCATGACTTCGCGTAATTGTTGCGAAGCGGTCTCGATATCGACATCCTTGGAGTAATGAATTGGCTCGCCAAATGAAACTGACACAGGAGTTTTACCGCGCTTGAAATTTGGCTTTACACCCTTTGTAGAGACCCGTTGCCCACCCCACACAATCGTAGGAACTATGGGTACTCCAGCATCAACAGCAAGGCGCAAGGCACCCGACTTTAGTTGCTTAATCTCAAAGCTAGTTGAGATTGTAGCTTCGGGAAAAATGCCAACGATCTCACCTGAATTGAGAGCCTTTAAGGCAGCTACATACGACGGAGCACCATTGTTGCGATCAACGTTGATGTGGTGCATTCCGCGCAACAGGGGACCTGCAATCTTGTGGTCAAAGAGTTCCTTCTTAGCCATGAAGCGAACAAATCTTTTAACCGGAAGTGCGCCGGTCCCAGCTATTGCAAAATCCAAATAACTGACGTGATTGATTGCAAGAATTGCTCCACCTTTACGTGGAATGTTTTCATCGCCTTGAAAATCAAACTGAAAACCTAGGTACTTCCAAAACCCTTTAACCAAAGCGATTACAGGGGGATAGACCAGGTCAGCCACGAGAAGTTTTCTTTTCCATCGCTTGCTTGTACAAACGCCCCGCACGGTATGACGACCGTACCAACGGCCCGCTCATAACGCCAAGGAAGCCGACTTGTTCAGCCTCTGCAGCTAATTCAACAAACTCTTCAGGTTTGACCCAACGTTCGACTGGATGGTGCTTATTGGTTGGGCGCAAGTACTGAGTAATTGTGATCAAGTCACAACCAGCGTTGTGCAAGTCAACTAACGCCTGTGAAATTTCTTCGCGAGTTTCACCAAGTCCCAAAATCAAATTGGACTTTGTTATGAGACCAAAATCTTGCGCCATACCAATGACTTTCAAGGACTTTTCATAAGTAAAGGCGGGACGAATCTGCTTGAAAATACGTGGCACAGTTTCGAGATTATGGGCAAATACCTCTGGCCGGGTTTCAAAGATTGGATTGAGAAGTTCAGGCTTGGCATTGAAATCTGGAGCAAGCATTTCGACACCTGTCCCAGGATTTAGCTCATGTACTGCGCGAATAGTTTCGGCGTAGAGCCATGATCCTTCATCTTCAAGGTCATCTCTTGTGACACCAGTAATTGTTGCGTAACGAAGACCCATCGACTTAACCGATTCGGCGACTTTGCGTGGTTCTTCACGATCAATTGGAAGTGGCTTACCGGTATCAATGTTGCAGAAGTCGCAACGTCGGGTACAACGATCTCCACCAATTAAAAATGTTGCTTCCTTGTCTTCCCAACATTCAAAAATGTTTGGGCACGCTGCTTCTTGGCAAACGGTGTGAAGGCCTTCGCTCTTAACTAGCGAACGTAATCTTGTGTATTCGGGACCCATATTTGCACGGGTCTTAATCCATTCCGGCTTACGTTCAATCGGAACCAGCGCGTTACGAGCTTCAATGCGAAGAAGCTTGCGACCTTCAGGTGCCATTGTCATGCGCTGACCCTTCTGAGAGATTCAAAAATATGACGTTCGACTAATGGTGAAACTTCATCAATTGTAATTGCGCGATTTAACTCGATTTCAAGTGAGGTAACTCCGGCATCAGAAATTCCACAAGGAATGATTGACTTAAATGATGAAAGATCTGGATTCACGTTGATTGCAAAGCCATGCATTGTTACACCTTGGGCTACTCGGACACCGATTGCAGCAATCTTGCGATCTCCCTTTGAATCACGGATCCAAACACCTGAACGTCCATCAATGCGGCCTGTTGCCAAACCTAAATCCGCGCACACCGCAATTAATCCAGCTTCAATTTCTCGAACAAAGCCGACCAGTTCTGTCGGATTAATCAGTTTCACAATTGGATAACCAACCAGTTGACCTGGACCGTGCCAAGTGATTCGCCCGCCTCGATCGACTTCGATTACAGGGGTGCCATCGGTTGGCTTTTCCGATTCCTCGGTGCGACGACCTGCAGTGAAAACAGATGGATGCTCGAGGAGTAACAAGGTGTTGGGGCGGATTCCATCGGCCACCTCTTGATGAATAGCCTTTTGGGATTCCCACGCCTTCTGATAATCAACCAGCCCGTGACGGGACAAAGCAATTGCTGAATCCGAAGGGCTTTCCATTAGAGGCACACCCATAGCCTAAAGGTAGGCTTACCTACATACCAATTGAGGGCCAAAGGCCCAGATAAATAAGGGGTTTGACTACGTGTCCACTGCATTGAACAAAAAGAGCCGCCGTCCACTTGTCTACGCATTGATCGTCATTTTCCTATGGTTCGGTGCCAGTGGAGTCTTTGGTCCGTTATTCGGCAAGCTCTCGACGGTGCAGGAAAACGACAACTCAGCGTTCCTGCCAGATAGCGCTGAATCGACACAAGCCGCCAAGATCATTGAAAAATTTAATCAAGATCAAAATCAGAGCCTTCCAACATTGGTTCTCTATCTGGGCGAAGTAAATGCAGACAAAGTTGCAGCGCTTAATGAGCATCTAGCAAAAATCGGATCACAAACAATTATTGGAACTGATGTACCTATTTCAAAGTACTTAACACAAGGTGAGCCAATTTTCGCATTCCCATCTGAAGATGGAAAAGCACTTCTGGTAAATCTACCTTTCAAGTCCGAGATTGCTACAGATCTCTTACCCAATAACAAACCTGCACTTCCTGAAGTCATCGAAACTTTGCGTGAAGATTCGGCAGAGTTTGCAAAGAGCATTGGCCTGACTTCAAATGTAACTGGAATTGGCGCTTTACTCGGTGATCTCTTCGGTGCTTTCGAAGGCATCGATTCTTCTTTGTTGCTCACAACTTTAGGTGTTGTTGCCTTTATTTTGATTATTGTTTACCGATCACCCGTTCTTTGGATACTTCCGCTGTTTTCGGCAGTGATCGCTTTGTCTACAGCCGGTGGTCTGGTTTATCTGTTAACTAAAAATAATGTCATTGATCTCAACGGTCAGTCCCAAGGAATTCTTTCGGTGTTGGTACTTGGCGCGGCCACAGATTATGCATTGCTGCTTATTTCTCGCTATCGAGAAGAGCTCCATCACTTTGAACATCCAGCACAGGCGATGAAAGCGGCCCTGAAGGGCGTTTTTGAACCTATCGTGGCATCGGGAGCAACGGTTATTTCAGCGCTCCTTGTTTTGCTGCTCAGCGATTTGTCAGGAAACCGTGGCCTTGGTCCAGTTGGTGCAATTGGCGTTGCAGCCGCAGTTGTAACGATCCTTACCTTGCTACCAGCTTTATTAGTTGCTTTTGGTCGTTGGATTTTTTGGCCACGAATTCCACGCAATGATGATGTGAATACACAATTGACTGGAACTTGGGCCAAAATTGGTTCAGCGGTGGAAAAACGTCCTCGTAAGTTATGGATAGTTACCGCTTTAGGTCTTGCAATTCTTGCAGGTTTTTCCACGACTTTAAATGCAAAGGGATTATCTACCGCGGATGCATTTACGCAACGTCCTGATTCTGTTGTAGGCCTTGAACTACTGGGGGAGCATTTCCCAGGAGGCTCAGGACAGCCAACTGAAGTTGTAGTTCGAGAAGAGCTAGTCGGGCCTGTTTCGGCTGCGCTGATGAGCGTCTCCGGTGTTTCATCGGTGGAACCAATGCGTATGACTCCAACGATCCCCGGACAACCACCTGCAGCGATAAAGGTTGTTGATGGAAAAGTCATCCTGAATGCAACCCTTGCGCTCAATCCTGATTCGGTGGAAGCACGAGATGTTATTCCTGTCATTCGAGATGCTGTCCACGCAATTGATCCCAATATTTTGGTGGGTGGAAGTACTGCAGTTGCTTTCGATACCGATGTATCGGCTAATCGAGACAACCGAACAATCATTCCGATTGTGCTTGTTTTGATTACCTTGATTCTTGGTCTACTGCTTCGTAGCATTCTTTCAGCGGCGTTGCTTTTGGGAACAGTAGTTCTCTCATTCTTTGCAACCTTGGGTGCTTGTCAGCTGGTTTTTGAACACATTTTTGGGTTCAAGGGCGCTGATACATCCTTCCCATTGTTCGCATTTATTTTCTTGGTCGCACTCGGTATTGATTACAACATCTTCTTAATGACACGAGTCCGTGAAGAAAGTGCAAAAATCGGAACCAGAGCTGGCGTTATCAAAGGCTTGACCGTTACCGGTGGAGTTATTACTTCGGCAGGAATCGTTTTGGCCGCGACCTTTGCGGTCTTGGGTGTATTGCCGCTGGTCTTCTTGGCAGAGCTTGGTTTCGCCGTTGCCTTCGGTGTTCTTTTGGATACTTTGATTGTACGAACAATTCTCGTTCCAGCACTTGTCCACGACATTGGTGGAAAAGTGTGGTGGCCATCTAAGTTACAAAATTCTTAACCATGAGTCTTCGGGTTGGAATCGCAGGGTATGGGCTGGCAGGCCGGTACTTTCATGCACCACTTCTAAAGGGTTGTGGGTTTGAGGTTGCAGCGATTCTGACCACTAATGCGGTGCGGGCCAGTCACGCATTAGAAGATTTTCCAAAGACAGTTGTTGTTCAGACTATTGAAGAATTAGTTGGGCAGAAGCTGGATTTGGTTGTGGTTGCTTCGGCAAATTTAGTGCACGCAGAACAAGCCGCTGCAGCTCTTAAGGCCGGGATACCTGTTGTAGTTGATAAACCAATGGGACGAAGTTATGAAGAAACCAAATCTATTGTTGAACTCTCCACAACTCTGGGTGTCCCAGTTTCGACTTTCTTTAATCGTCGCTGGGATAGTGATGCGTTAACAATCAAGCAGGTTATTGCCAGCGGTGTGCTGGGCCAGATTCATCGAATGGATTCACGCTTTGAACGGTTTAGACCTGAAGTAAACCAAGACTCCTGGAGAGAAAACATGAGCGCCGAAGATGGTGGCGGTCAGTTATTGGATCTTCAGCCACATTTGATTTCAACTGCAATTGATTGGTTCGGCAAATGCGAGTTAGTAACTGCAACTGTCCGATCAATTCGCGGAGCAGCTGATGATGATTCCGTTTTAGTACTTCGTCACGACAACGGAGTTATGTCATACCTTTCAGCAAGTGCAGTTGTCGGCGCCCCTGGCCCACGGATTCGAATTTTGGGAAGCAAAGGTGCCTTGGTAATCAATGATTTAGATCCACAAGAAGCGCTATTGCGTGTTGGTAAATATCCGGCTGGTGCAGTTTGGTCAGAGCCAACTACATCTGCCGCATTTATTCACCGCGGAACGGAAATTGAAGAGATTAAAGGCGTCCCGGGAAACTATGCACTTTTCTATTCTGCCGTGGCTTCTGCAATAAGCATCGGAACACCTTGGCCAATCTCTAACGATGATGCATTGCTAGTTGCCTCGATAATTGATCAAGCAAGGATTATCGGAACTCATGCCTAGTTCGTCAGATGTTTTGATTGTTGGTGCAGGTCTTGCAGGCTTAAGCGCGGCCATCACTTTGCAAGAAGCGGGCAGAGATGTTCAGTTGATTGATAGCTCAGATCGCCCTGGTGGTCGAGTTACCTCAGATGTTATTGATGGATTTATTTGTGATCGTGGATTTCAACTGATTAATTCTAAATACCCGGCACTTCAAGCACTTGATGTGATTAAAGAGATTGATTTCATTGAAGCTCCAAGAGTTATCGAAGTTGCACTAGGTAATCAACGTCGGGCATTAGGTGATCCTCGGATCGCGCCTTGGACCGCGTTAGATCGAGCAACTGGAACTATCCCCGAAAAGTTGTCTTTGTTGCGCTTCCTTGCCAGATCACCCAAAGAGAATCAGTCTGTAGAAGATGTTCTCAAGATTGCCGGCTCTGCATATACACGGGCGCTGCGACCTTTCTTGCACGGGGTTTTTCTGACAGATCCCAAAAATGTGGATGCAAGCTATGGCCAGTCGATAGTAAAAAGTTTTGTGACTGGTTCACCTGGCGTGCCTCGCAAAGGTGTTGCTGAACTTTCAAAGGCTTTAGCTTCCCGCGTAAATTCTGTTACCTACGGAGTCCGCGCCGACAGTGTTGAAGGAAAAGTAGTACAAACATCTGTCGGTGAATTCACTGCACCAACAATTGTTATTGCAACCGATGCGACTACTGCAACACAACTTCTTGGGCTACCTGAAGTACCGCGCATGGCTGGTTGCATCACTTGGTATCACGCAGTTACAAATAACCCTTCAGGAAATGGGCGTTTGATTGTCGATGGCCAGAATCGCGGACCCATCATTAATTCAATCGTGATGTCTGATATCTCTTCTAGCTACGCTCCAATGGGCCAGCATTTAGTGTCGACAACAACAGATCTGGGCGCAACTGAATCAGATGTTCGTAGGCACCTAGCAATTATGTGGGGGATGAGCACCCATGACTGGCAACTAATCGCCAAGTATGAAATTCCTGCAGCTCTTCCGATTCAAAGCGTCGGACGTGCACTGACGCAAACCGTAAAGGTTTCAGAAAATGTCTATGTTGTTGGTGATCATCGCGCTGTACCTTCACAGCAAGGAGCACTTTTCTCTGGCCGACTGGCCGCAGAATTAATCCTCAATAAGAGCTGATAACGCCTCTGAAATATGTGGGTAGTCCCACGTAAAGCCTGCCTCTTGTAAGACATGTGGAATGACTTTTTTTGACCCAAGAATTTCAGAAGAAAAACCACCCAGCGCAATCTTGAGCGCAATTGCGGGGGCTGGAAATAGTGCAGGACGATGCATCGCGCGCGCCAAAGCTGCGGTGAACTCTTGATTAGTAACAGGGTTTGGTGCAGTCAGATTTACTGGACCGGAAATTGGATTCTCAAGTGCAAAAACAATTGCACGGATTTGATCATGCAAAGTAATCCACGACCACCACTGCTTACCGTTTCCAAGTTTTCCACCAAGACCTAAACGAAACAGCGGCAACATCTTTCCTAAAGCCCCACCGGTCGGATCTAAAACCAAACCTGTACGGATTTTTACTGTGCGGACATCTTGAGCAAGATCTGCTGCAGCTTCCCATTCGCGACACACTGCAGCCAGGAAATCATCGCCAACGCGATCGGTTTCAACGACTGCGCGGTTTCCGCTTTCTCCGTACCAACCAATCGCAGATGCTGAAATGAAAACTTGTGGCTTTAATTCAGACACCGCATTAGCAATAGCAGTTGTGCCAAGTAGTCGAGAATTAAGAATTTCGCTCTTATACTTCTTACTCCAACGCTTGTCTCCAACACCCACGCCAGCTAAGTGAATAACGGCATCAATTCCACGCAGAGGTTCTAGATCAACAAAACCGGTTTGAGGATCCCACTGAACTTCATCAGCACCAACGGGAGCACGTCGAACTAAACGTTGGACGGTATGTCCTTCAGATTTGAGGTGTCCGACTAGAGCTGTTCCTATTAAACCGGAAGCGCCAGTTATCGCAATGCGCTGGTGTACAGACATCTGAAGATTAAAGTCCTAGATCAGACTCAAATGCGCCGCCTTCAAGACGCTCTTTGAGAGTAACTAGGAAGCGGGCTGCATCTGCACCATCCACAACGCGGTGGTCGTAAGACAGTCCGAGATAAACCATGGAACGAATAGCAATTGTTTCGCCACCATCTTCACCACGAACAACCATTGGACGCTTAACTACAGCGCCAAGTCCAAGAATTGCGACCTGTGGCTGATTGATGATTGGTGTATCAAATAGTGCTCCACGACTTCCTGTGTTTGTCAGTGTGAATGTTCCACCGCCAAGCTCATCTGGAGTTACCTTGTTATCACGCGTACGTGCAGCAAGGTCAGCAATCTTTCGAGCGATGCCGCCCATATTAAGGTCACCTGCGTTTGCAATGACAGGCACAAGTAAGCCGCGCTCTGTATCAACTGCAACGCCAAGGTGTTCAGCACCATGGTAAGTAATTTGATCGCCTTCAACAGAAGAGTTAAGAACTGGATGTTGCTTGAGCGCTTCGCAGACTGCGACCGCAAAGAATGGAAGGAATGAAAGCTTTACGCCTTCACGAGCTTCAAAGCTTGCCTTTGCGCGATCGCGAAGACGTGCAATCTTTGTAACATCAACTTCTACGACTGTTGTTAACTGCGCACTTACCTGAAGTGATTCAACCATTCGAGCGGCAATAACTTTGCGCAGACGTGACATTGTCACGGTAGTTCCACGCAGTGGTGAAACTGCAACAACTGGAGGCTTTGCAGCCGATGATGTTGATGAAACAGAAGCAACAGCTGCAGGTGCTGCAGGTCGTGCTAAGGCTTCAACATCTTCACGACGAATTCTTCCGCCGATTCCGGTTCCCTTAACTTGTGCAAGATTTACACCAAGTTCAGAAGCAAGTTTGCGAACTAGGGGGGTCACATAAGCATCAGCTGGTTGTGAAACCGGCGCGGCTGCAACTGGTGCAGGTGGTGGCGTAGGTGCAGACACAGCGACTGGTGTCACTGGCTGGACTGGAACCTGTGCCACCGGAGTGGAAATCACTGGTGCGGACACAACTGGTGCTGGTGGTGGTGTCGCTGGAGTAGAAACAGCTCCGCCAGCTGTTCCGATTAATCCAAGACGTGCTCCCACTGCAACAGTTGTATCAACTGCTACATCGATCGCAAGAAGAGTTCCAGCAACTGGTGAAGGAATTTCCGTATCAACCTTGTCAGTAGAAACTTCTAGCAGTGCTTCATCAACTGCAACTGAGTCTCCAACATTTTTTAGCCAACGTGTAACTGTTCCTTCTGAAACACTCTCGCCGAGAGCTGGCATCGTGATAACAGTTCCGGCACCTGTTGGAGCAGGAGCAGCAGGTGCAACGGGTGCAGGTGCAGGAGTAACAGGAGCCGCAGCAACTGGTGCCGGCGCAGGAGTTTCAACAACTGGTGTAGCAACTGGTGCTGGCGCGGATGCGGCAGCACCGTCCGCGATAATCGCAAGCTCTGCTCCCACTGGAACAGTTTGATCAACCTGTACAACAATTTTTTGTAAAGTTCCCGAAACTGGTGAAGGAATTTCAGTATCTACTTTGTCGGTTGAAACTTCTAGTAATGGTTCATCAACATTTACATGATCACCTTCGGCCTTTAACCAACGAGTGACTGTGCCTTCGCTAACGCTCTCGCCAAGTGCGGGCATCGTTACTGAGAATGTCATCTATTTCTCTCCTTGGTTATCCGTGTGCGTGAAGCGGTTTGCCTGCAAGTGCCATATGAGCTTCGCCCATTGCCTCTGACAGTGTTGGGTGTGCATGGATCAATGGAGCCACATCATTTGCACGTGCCTCCCAGTTATAAATCAATTCTGCTTCAGCCAAGAGTTCTCCCACACGTGCACCAACCATATGGACACCAAGTACTGGGCCATCTTTTTGTGCCACAAGTTTAATTGAACCCGCAGTGTTAAGTATTTGAGCCTTACCGTTTCCGGCCAAGTCATACGTTAGTTCGACGACATCATGACCGCGCTTTTTTGCCTCTGCAGTTGTTAAACCGACAGATGCAACCTCGGGCTCTGAATAAGTAACACGTGGAACGCCATCGTAATTAATTGGGCGAGGGTTTAAACCTGCGATCTCTTCGGCGACCAAAATACCCTCGGCAAAACCTACGTGTGCTAACTGCAAAGTTGGGATTAAGTCACCAACAGCCCAGATTCCTGGAACATTGGTGCGGCACTTGTCATCGACTAATACATAACCACGATCCATTGAAATGCCTTGCTCTTCGTATCCCAAGTTTGCAGATACTGGACCACGGCCCACTGAAACCATAAGGACGTCGGCAGTAAATGTCTTTCCATCCTCTAGGGTGACGGTTACTCCATCAGCAGTCTTAACTGCAGACTGAAAGCGAACGCCAAGTTCAAACTTAATTCCACGCTTGCGGAATGCTCGCTCAAGTTGCTTGCTTGATGATTCATCTTCTAGCGCGATCAAATGTGGCAAGCCTTCGATGATGGTCACATCTGAACCAAAAGACTTCCAGACAGATGCAAACTCGCAACCAATTACGCCACCACCAAGAACAATTACGCTCTTTGGAACATACGACATCTTTGTTCCATGATCTGAAGTAATAATCTTCTCGCCATCAATTTCTAATCCAGGAAGAGTCTTGGCATACGAACCAGTTGCAAGAATTACATTCTTTCCGGTGTAACGAACGCCATTAACTTCTACTGCATCTTTAGCAACGAGCTTTCCGTAACCTTCGATGAAAGTAATGCCACGAGACTTAACTAATCCCGTTAAACCTTTGTACAACTTACTGATGACGCCATCTTTGTAAGAATTAACCCCGGCCATATCTATGCCATCAAATGTAGATTTGACTCCAAAGTGCGAACCTTCGCGAGCGCCATCAGCGATCTCTGCAGAGTGCAAAAGCGCCTTAGTTGGAATACAACCTCGGTGTAAGCAGGTTCCGCCGACCTTGTCCGCTTCGATTAAAGCAACGCTCAGACCAAGCTGTGCGCCGCGAAGGGCTGCGGCGTAACCACCACTTCCTCCACCAAGGATGACGAGATCAAATTGAGACACTAAACGGCTCCCTCCATGCGCCCACGCGGGCTATGTGCTTATCTTGCCCCAAAGAGGGGCAAACCTCCCAATGCGCCAGGAAGGGCTACCCCTGCTCGGCCAAAGTCACAAGTGAGCGAAGAGAAATTCCGGTTCCACCGACCGGTGTGTAGCCATGAGGCTTAGCTTCGTTATAGGCAGGACCCGCGATATCCAAATGCAGCCATGGCAGATCGGCTGAAACGAAATCCTTCAGGAAAAGTCCAGCAACAAGCATGCCGCCCATGCGATCGCCAATGTTGGCCAAATCTGCAACAGGTGAATCAAGTGAAGCGCGTAGCTCTTCAGGAAGTGGCATCGGCCAGAACTGTTCTCCACTGATCGCGGTGACCTTCATGAAGGCTTCGCTGAATTCTGGGTTGTTAGTCATCACTGCACTTGTGCGAGTTCCCAAAGCAACTACCTGCGCGCCGGTCAGAGTTGCGACATCAATAATTCCATCAAGTTTGCTGTTCACGCTTTGAGCTTTCATCAATGCATCAGCCAGAACTAAACGACCTTCTGCATCAGGGTTTAAGACTTCAACTGTCTTACCACCAAAAATAGTGATGATGTCACTTGGACGAGTAGCGGTATCACTTGGCATGTTTTCGGCTAACGGTGCCCAAGCATCGATTGCAACATTTAATTTCAATTCAGCAATTGCAACAACTGCGGCGCTAACCGCTGCTGCACCGCTCATGTCTGACTTCATCGCTTCCATACCTGCGGCGGGCTTTAGCGCTAAGCCACCAGTATCAAAAGTAATTCCCTTACCAACAAATGCATATCGCTTAGCTACTTTGCCTTTAGGCGTGTATGAAATATGCAGCAAACGTGGGGGATTAGCCGAACCTTGTCCAACGCCAATGATTCCGCCAAAACCCTGAGACTTAAGTTGCTTCTCATCCCAAATCTGAACCTTTAAGCCAGCCTTTGATCCACCTGCAGCCTTTACAACCGCAGCCATTTTCTTAGTAAATGAATCTGGTGTTAAGTGACTTGGGGGAGTATTGATTAAATCGCGAACTAAGTATGTGTACTTAGCAACAATTGCAGCACGCGAAATTGCAGCTTTAGCATCTGCAGTTGTAGCAAGCTTTGAGTGAATAGTTATTGTCTTGAGTGGAGCCTTGAAATCAGCTTTAGTTGAGCCACGAAATTCAGTAAATGAATACGCACCCAAAGCAGCGCCTTCGGCAACAGCTGCCACCTCGGGCAAAGACTTTGCTGGCAATGAGAAAGTTGCTGATGCATTTCCTGCCAGTGCGCGTGATGCCGCTCCCGCTGCTCGGCGAAGAGTCTCGTGCGAATACTGCGAAGCTTTTGGCCCTAGGCCAGTAAAGACAAACATACGAACATGTGTACCTGGCACTTTGATGACTTCATCAGTTTTTCCGGTAGCACCCATGTCAACCAGCTGGGCAAGAACGGTTTTGGTATCAATTGCCATTTCGCCAGTTTCAATGGCGATTCCGCCCTTTGAATTGGTAGAAGAAAGTCCTAGGACAAGTACTTCATCTTTAACAACGCCATCTGAAATCTTTAGTGTGCTCATACCCTGAAGCGTAATAGAAAGATTGGTAGGTTTGCACAATGAAGAGCTCGCCACTAAACGATAAACACCTAGCGCTTAACGCAAAGATGGCCGATTTTGGAGGCTGGATGATGCCGATTGAGTATCCAGGGGCGGGCGTTCTGGCCGAACATGCTGCGGTCCGTGAACGAGTAGGACTCTTCGATGTATCACACCTTGGAAAAGCGTCAGTTGTGGGCCAGGGTGCGCTTGATTTTCTCAATCAATGTTTGACCAATGATTTGAACAAGATCGAAAATGGTTCTGCTCAATACACCTTGTTATGTACACCCGATGGTGGAGTTGTCGATGATTTGATTGCCTATCGAAACTCAGCTGATGATTTCTTCCTAGTTCCAAACGCTTCCAACACAACGGATGTAGTCAAAGTTTTGCAAGAGAAAGCACCGGCAGGTATTGAAGTAAAGAATCTGCACAATGAGTTTGCAGTTTTGGCGATTCAGGGCCCGCTTGCGCCACAAGTATTGGTGCAACTTGGAATCATGACTGATATCGACTACATGGCTTTTACTCATGTTTCGATATCTGGTGCTGATGTAATTGTTTGTCGCACCGGATACACCGGCGAACTTGGTTATGAATTACTTCCTAAGGTCCAAGATGCTTCGCGAGTTTGGGATGCAATAACAGATGTCATCGCACCAATGGGCGGTTTGGTCTGCGGACTAGGCGCACGTGACACCTTAAGAACTGAAATGGGTTACCCACTCCATGGGCACGAGTTAAGTTTGCAGATATCTCCGGTTGAAGCAAGTGCTAGCTGGGCTGTGGGTTGGAAAAAGGAAAGCTTTATTGGGTCTGAAATTCTCAAAGGTCAAAAAGAAGGCGGAGCATCACGTAAAAGCTTTGCCATCAAATCCCTAGATCGTGGAATTCCACGCGCTGGAATGTCGGTCAAGAATTCAAAAGGTGAAATAGTCGGTGAAATCACCAGCGGTACTTTTTCTCCCAGCTTGAAAATCGGTATTGGCCTAGCGCTTTTGAACTCAGATGTTGAGATCGGGCAGACGCTTGTGATTGATGTGCGCGGGCGCGATTCGCAATGCGAGGTTGTAAAGCTTCCCTTTGTTACTTCACACGTTCGCTAAAGACAATAGGTGCCATAAAGGCAGCACGAGTGTGGGTTCGTCGAAGAGCGGACAGAACCGCAGTTCCCGTAATTGCTATAAGGGTGCTGGTAAAAATTGCTCGCGGAACATCCCAAGCCATCGCCGTTGCAAAGTGAAAGGTTACAAAGCGAGAAAGATTTTCTGAGATATCGCCAGTGGGAAGGTAGGACAGTTGGGTGTTTGAACCCAAGGCCCATGGCCAAAACTGCAGATCCATTAAGACACCGAAAAAACCAGAGGCAAAAATCCCGAAAGCAATAAGCAAAAGAATTTCATTAACGCCGCGAGTCTTCTTGGGTAGGGATCCTGCGAGCAAACCAATCCAAGCGGCAGCAAATACTTGATAGCCAAGCCAAGGGCCAATTCCTCCGGTCAACAGCGCAGAAGCGAACATTGAAATCATGCCAAGTAGGAACCCAAAAGATGCGCCAAAAACTCGAGCACTAAGAATCAAAACAAACCACATTGGTTCTATTCCAACCGCACCTGCCCCAAGGGGTCTTAGCGCAGCGATTAACGCAGATAAAACCCCCAAGAGAGCCACGGATTTTGCATCTATTTGCTGAGTAGAAACTTGAAGAACAACTACTACGAGAGAAAAAGCAACGGCAATCCAAAAGAACAATTGGGTCTGCGGAAGATTTTCACCAACATAGAAAAAAGGCCAAATAAAACCCGCGGCGCTAAATAGCGATGCGACTAATAGGACTAAACCGGTCCTTCGAGAAAAAGCGATGACGTCAGGTGTTGTGATCATTGCAAACCTTCGATCGCAGCAACTACATCCTTAACCCTTAGCCATGGTTGCGGCGACATCACCTTTGCAACTTGTGGCGCAAAAGCAGGAGATGAGAGAAGTACATCCAAAGTAGTTCCATCTGCCACGATGTCTCCATCGGCGATGAAGACAACCCTGCTCGCAAGCTCTGCGACAAGCTCCACATCATGAGTTGCGAGTAAGACTGCTTTGCCAAAAGTTGAAGCAAAGTGAATCAACATTCGAGTCAGTTCATTTTTCGCTTCGTAATCCAGGCCACGTGTGGGTTCATCTAAAATCAAAACAGATGGATTCGAAGAAAGGACGACGCTGAGAGCAAGTCCAAGGCGCTGGCCTTCAGATAAATCGCGCGGATGCGTAGAAAGAGATATGCCGGGCACAAGCTGTTGTAGAACATTGTGGGTAGTCCCA
>Ga0208599_1000106_pt1 | contig 24943 bp, 28 predicted proteins | sample LakMenEpi17Aug12_FD_150706 | JGI IMG/M metagenome (GOLD analysis project Ga0208599, IMG submission 150706) | Freshwater microbial communities from Lake Mendota, WI - 17AUG2012 deep hole epilimnion (SPAdes) | ecosystem: Environmental > Aquatic > Freshwater > Lake > Epilimnion/Euphotic zone ... | reverse complement strand
TAATGCCCAGATGCAAATGAAAGCAATGAACAAGAGTTTAAATCTTCTCGGAAATTTCAAGATCAGCTATGATAAAGACAATATCGTTTTTAATCGAATCGTATTTTCGTCTCGAACAAAGATGATTATTGTAACAGGCTCCTTCTTATGCATTGATGATACAATTACTTATCACAGACACCAGGAAGTGCGCGTGTCAGTTGTCGATTCATAAATTCTCCAAGGTTATAATTGCAAAAAATAATAATATTTTTTGTAATTATTTTATTTTCATTTATTTAAAGAATGGCTACTGGTTCAGGTTCTATGTCTTATAATGGTTTTGGTATAATACTAACAATATTAATTTTATATTGGTTATTTAAAATTGATAAATGTCCGTGTACACATATACCAGAAGGTAAATATCTTAAAGAATGGTTTATAATTGATATAATATTTTCAATATCATTATTAATTTATGTACTTGCAAATGGTAATTTAAAATTTAGTAATGTTTTATTATTTGTAGCTCTTATAATAACATTAATTAATTTAATAATGATAATAAGATTATTGATATATATTCATAAATTAAAAGAAATAAAATGTGATTGTGGATTATCAAAATTAGAAAATTTTATTTATTATTGGTATATTGTAGCATTTTCTCTGATATTATTTATAATATTAATAGGTATATTATATTATTTATTATTATAAATAAAAAAATAATTATTTTGGTTTTTCTTTTTTAAAGTTATCTAACGTATCATCATACATTTCCTTATGTTTTGTTATTAAATGCTCATATAAATGCCTATCATAATTTATATAAGTTTTATCACACCATTTACATTTATATGGTCTATCAGATGGTCCAGGTTCATAACATGGATATAATGGTTCTGATTCATCATCATAAAAATATTGAAAAGATAGATGTTCAATATCTTCAAATTTAGGTATAGATTTTCTTTCGCATATTTCTTTATAAATATGTAAAAATTGTTTTAATGTTGCACTGCGTTTGATTAAAGTATATGGATTAACATCATAAATAAGATCTTCAAAAGTAAAGGTTGTATAACATCCAGATAAATGCTTTAATATTCCTATTTTATCAAAGAATTCATTTTCTTTAACAGTAATATTAGAAGGATTAAATGTAATATCTTCATCATTTAAAATACTATAATAATAATAAATATATAATCCTTCTAATGATTTTAATAAAGGTCTAGTGCAAGTATTAGCACTAAAGAATAATATTCTAAATTGCCATAATTTTTTATCATTTGCTTTTTCTTTTTCTTCTTTAATATTAAATTTATATGATGTCATATATTCTCTCATAAGCATAATTTTCTTTTCAGAAGTTCCTTTATAAAGATCATTATAAAATTTATCTTTAGTATCTTTTATATTAAAACAACTACCAATATAAAATTGTCTAGTATTAATATCTTCTAAATTATAATTAGATGGATAAATAATATAAATATATGCTTTTGAAAGTTTAGCAGTATCCATTATAGATAGATAAAAACTTTATAATATTCAATTTCATTTTTTTTAAATAAAAATCTTATTAATTCGGGTAATGCTACTTCTGCAATTATAGCAATTTTTAGTATTTGAAATACATATATCACAATATGTATGACCACATGGAATACAACAAATATTTATTTTATTTTCATAACATATTGAACATAAGTTTTTATTATTTTTTAATCTAATATTCAATTCTCTAATTTCTTTTTTTAAATCATTAATTTCATTATTTTCTTTATTATATTTAATTAATAATTTTCTACTTAACATTATTAAATTATATTCTCATTTATCTTAAATAAAAATCTTATATTAATTAAGATAAATGCCATCTAAAAATAAAAAAAGTTTAAGTAATATTTCGGATAGTTTTTTTGATATTAATAATGATACTACAACTAAATCATCATATTATATTACTTTAGTTGCTATTATCATTAGTTTATGTATAAATTTTTTCATTTTATATTGGCTAATTAAAGTAGATAAATGCAAATGCGCTAATATTGAAGAAAGTCTTTATCTTAAAGAATGGTATTTATTCTTAGTTTGTTATCAACTAATAATGTTTATGATGATATTATTTAATATTTCTATACCTAAAAATAATACAACATTAATGTTATTATTTATTTTTTCAACAATATTAAGTATTACATCATTTGTTATGATAATTAGATTACTAATTTATATTAGTAAATTAAAAAAAAATAATTGTGATTGTGGAATGAATAAACAACAAAATATAATTTATTATTATTATATCGTTGTATTCTCAATAATATTATTTTTTATAATATTATCGCTTTTAACTTATTTATTTAAATAAATATCTTACATTAAATAAGATAATGCCATCTAAAAGTAAAAGCTTAAGTAAATTACCAATGATTAGTAATTCTTTCAGTAGTTCTTCTAAAAAATTATCTAATAATTCATCATCTAGTACATATATAATTGGAATTATTGGAGTTATTTTAACTATAGGTATATCTTTTTTCATCTTAGATTGGCTAATTAAAGTTGATAAATGCAAATGTGCTAATATTGATGAAAGTCTTTATCTTAAAGAATGGTATATGTTCTTAATTGTTTATCAAATTATTGCTGGTATATTTATGATTGCTAATAATGATTTTGAAAATTCAGGAATATTATTTATTATTTCATTATTTGTAAGTATTATTGCATTTGTAATGATAGTACGATTATTAATCTATATTCATAAATTAAAAGAAATAAAATGCGATTGTGGAATGACTGTTCGTGAAAATATAATATATTACTTTTATATTGTTGGATATTCAATTGCATTATTTATTATTTTATTAGCTATATTAGGAACATTATTTTTACATAGATAAAAATAATGAAAAAAAAGAAAAAAACTTTAATTAAGAAAGCTTACTATTAATTTCAACAAGTAGCGAATAAATCATATTTAGATTTACAGGATTATTACGAATAGAATTTGTAAGTTGACGTTTCTTTTTATTTGCCTGATATGCTTGAATATCTTGTGTTGTAATTTTATATTTTGCCGCTGCTTCATCAAGAGTAATTGAATGATCCTCGTCAATTAGAGTTAAAGCTTTAACAATAAGACGCGTTTTAATACTTCCTGATGTTCTTTGTAATTGTTTAGCAATGTCTTCAATATTTACATCTTCATCAATTTTATTAATGAGAGCATTATCTTCCTCTACTTCCCATTTTAATCCAGCCCGTGATGTTTCCGGATTTTCACGTTGTTTGCGAAGTTTTTCCTGATACATTGTAAAATTTGACATTATAGGATTTGTATTCTTGTTCCTATTTAATTATTATAAAAATGTTCTTATATAGATTTTTATATTTAAACAGAAATATAAAAAGGTTTTAATAATTTATTTACAAAATTTTTTGGATATTTTAAATTATTCTTTTCAGCTAAACAAATAATTAATTTTGCAAATGCAAATAAATCATAATATTTTGATAAAGTTTTTGTTTTATTTTTTTGTATTATTATTTCAGCACTTTCAATACTTTTTTCAGAAATTATTTCAAATTCTTTTAAGTTATATAACCATTTATTATGATTATTAAAATTTTTGAAAAATGTAAAAAAGAATTTATATATATATAATGATAATCCTAAATTATAAAATTTTATCGGATGATTAAACATAAAATTACCACCAGAACCTTTTATAAAGCTTTTAAAAGAAATATATTTAATATATCCTAAATCCCAATCAATTAATTTATAATGATTATCACAATAAATAATATTATCAGCTTTAATATCATTATGTAAAAAATTATTTTTTTGTAATATTAATAAACTTTCATAAATATCATCTATGAATTTATTAAATTCTTTTTGCGTAAAATTTATATTTTCAACTGTTTTATGACATTTTTCTTGAAATATAAAATAATAATAACCATATGATATAGCATATATATCATTATCATTATATTTAAATATTGGAGTTAATGATGTATAATAACTTAATTTATTTTTATAAATTCCAGATAATTTTTTTATTGATTTAAATTCATTTGTAAAATTATGTTTAGCATTTCCCAATAATATATTACCTCTCTTAAATTTTTTAACAATATAATTTTTCTTATTTTTTAAATTTTTTAATATATTTTCATATTCATTCTCTGTCTTTATTTTTATATTTAATCCATATAAAGTTATTATTTCTGGTTTAGCATTTTTTAACATCGTATAAAAATCAATATTATCATCATCATTATATAAATCAAATGTTTTTCCTTTATATCCCTGACTAATTTCTTTACCTCCTTTCATTTATATAATAATATCTACTAATAATAGATGAATTTTTTTATATCATTCATAATTTCTTTACTATTATTTATAATATTAGATGGTATTTGGATTTCAACTAATTTCAATTATTATTTAACAGTATTAAAGAAAATTCAAAAAGAACCATTTGTATTAAAATATCCACCTATAATTATTTCATATATTTGTTTAGGTATTGCTTTATATTTATATTTAAAATTTATTTTATATGAAATTAAAGAACAAAAAAACTCAAATAAATATTTAATTACTATTTTATATGGATTTTTATTTGGATTAGCTGTTTATGGCACTTATAGTTTTACTTGTTGCACATATTTTAAAAATTATACTTATTATGATGGATTTAAAGATACAATTTGGGGTATTTTATTATTCTGTATTGTTGGATTAGTTTTTATTAAGTTTTTACAATAATTTAATTTAATATTGCATCAAAGATATTGGTGCAAATATTGGTAAATATTTTATTTAGAATATTTTTGAAGTAATTCATTTTTATTTGGATTATAATCTAAAATATACCATTTTTTCTTAGCTGGTTCCCATCTTGCACCTTTACTTTTCGCATCATCTTTTTGATCATATGAAACATTTAAATAAATTTTTGTATCTCTTTCTTTTTTTACTGCTGTTGGATCTTCAATACATTCATTAGCTAATTTATCTGCATAATAATTAGATATTGAATGTTTATCTTTATTATTTGTATGAGCAGCAATATGTTTATATTTAATATTATATTTTTTTGTTAATTCATATAATCTCTTAACTAATTCTACATTTGGAGGTGGTAATTTTGTTTTTTTACTTACCCATTCATTTATAACTAATTTATCTCCATAAGTTGTTGCACATTTAATAACATATTCAGAATCAGTAACAATAACTTTATTTTTATAATCCATCTTTTTAATAATATTAATACCTTCAATAGCTGCTTTTAATTCTGCAATATTATTTGTTAAATTGATACCCTCCAATTTTTGAGATATATTTAATTTATTATCTTTTGATAAATAAACTCCAATTCCTGCAACTGCATTCTTTGAACCATTATTATGACATGCTCCATCTGTATAAATATAAATAGTATTAGTATATTCATCAATAAAATCCTTTGCTTCTTCTTCTGTTGCAAATTTTTTATAAATAGGATTTGTAATATTATTAATATTTTTTTTACAATCATCCCAATTATTATAAATTCCTATATTATGACCGTGAGCAACCGCATAATATTTTATACACGATATATCATCCATTTTATTTATTGTTATTATTATTATATTAACTATTCATTTTTTATATAATTTGTTCAATTGGTTGATATTTTTTAAATTTTTCATTATAATTACATTTAAATTTTATTGTAATTGTTGTGCTTTTTTCTTTAAATACATTTCTCATTTTAATACTATCTTGAAGTGATGCAATAAATGCTATTCCTAATTTATTAGATGTTAAAATATTATGATTATCATAAATATTATAAATATCAGGATCATCAGTTTTTGATATCCATAAATCACTATATGATTTATTTAAAGATGTTATAATATTTGATGTTGATATTATTGATGTTTGTGAGTGTGATTGTGATTGTGATTCAGTTTTAACTAATTCTTTAAATTCTGTTGTATCTTTAACTTTCTTTTGAACAGAAACAATAATATTATCATTAAAATTAAATAATTTAGGTTTATGTTTTAAATAATATGATGAAAAATATATTCCTCTTGATGTATAATTTAATTCTTTTGAAATTTTCATTAACTCATTCAATGATTTTTTTGATAAATAATAATAACTCTTAACTTTATATGAACATACATCACAAATATTATCAGCTGTATATTTTTTATCTAAAATATTATATATTATTTTTAATCTGTCAGGCAAAATCATATCATCCAATTTTTTACCCTCATATGCAACTATATCATTTATTATAAATATCCATTTATTTTCATTAGTTTTTATCATTTCACCTTCCAATAAAGTATTTTTAAATAAAGATATATCAAATAAACCACGTGCTAATATAATCCTTGGTTTTTCATATCCAGTGTGAATTTTCATATCAATAAAATAAATGATTGGTGTATCATTATATAAACTAAAATAAATGTAATATCTATTACCATTAGATCGTAATGATATTAAATGTGGTAATTTAGAAATATATTTAATATTAGTATCATCAATATTATAATAATGTTTTTGAATAATTCTAACATTATATAAATTCAATAATTCATTTAATATTATATCTTTAATATTATTACATTTTATATTCCATGCTACTCTATCTCCAAATGATATAATTCCTGTTTGCATTTTTTAATTTTAATATATATATAAATATAAGTTCATTTTTTATTTATATATATATGTCAATATCAGATGAAATAAATTATTTAGATTTTTTAAATTTAGTTAAAAAAACAGGTATTAAAAAAAAAACCAGAAATGGCATAACTTATTCTCATTTTGCACATTTACTTAAATTTGATATTTCTAATAAATTTCCATTATTAACAACTAAAAAAATGTTTTTTAAAGGTATTGTTGAAGAATTATTATGGTTTTTAAGAGGTTCAGTTAATTCAAAAGAACTTGAATCAAAAGGTGTTAATATTTGGAAAGGTAATTCATCACGAGAATTTTTAGATGCTAATGGTTTTTATAATTATGATGAAGGATATTTAGGTCCCATTTATGGTTATCAATGGCGTTCTTTTAATGGCAAAATTGATCAATTAAAATATTTATTAGAAGAAATACAACTTGAAAATAGTCGTCGTATTATTATTAATGCATGGAACCCTTGCCAATTAAATGAACAAGCTTTACCTCCTTGCCATATTTTATATAATTTCTTTAAAAATAATGATGAAATTAGTTGTATGATGTATATGCGTTCTAGTGATTTATTTTTAGGTTTACCTTTTAATATTGCATCAACTGCTCTATTAACACATATTATTGCAAAAGTTTCAGGTTTTAAAGTTAAAGAAATTGCTATTAGTATTTGCGACTGTCATATTTATGATGAACATATTGAACCTTTAAATATACAATTAGAAAGAACACCATATGAATTTCCATCAATTAATATTAAAAAAGAAATTGATAATAATTTATTAATTACTGAAAAAATAAAATGGATTGAAGAATTACAATTTGAAGATTTTGAATTAATTAACTATAATTTTCATCCTACTATAAAAGCTATTATGAAATAACTCCAACTTCTGTTAAATATTTATTATTATTTGCCATTTTAATTGTATATAAATGACCAAAATATTTATCACTTTTACCAATTTTCTTAATTTTAGACCAAATATAATTATCATATATGAAATAATTTTTTTCTGTTTCTTCTAGTGATTGTGGAATTTTTATTACATAATTATTATTAATATAATTAGCATTTAATAATATACCAATCTTCATAAATAGATTTTTTAAGAAATAAAAAACAGTCTTATCATTTGTATTAATAACTGAATTTATTTCAATAAAACCTTTAACTATTTTTTTAATATTTTCTGAAGATAAATTTAAAATTTCTTCTTGTTTTATTGTTTTATCAGTAATATTAATTTTTATTGTTGTTGTAATATTATTATTAAATATTTCAAATGGAATATTATTATTATGCAAATATTTATTTAAAAATCCAATAGTATTTATATTAATATTATTATTTAAATTAAATATAAATTGATCTAATAATATTAATCCAATAAATCTATATTTATCATCATTACTTTCATCATTACTTTCATCATTATTAATAATAGGATATCCAATATAATCAAAATCTGTTAATTCATTCACATTAATAAATGATGGCATACATATTCTTTTATTATCTTCAATAAAATTTGGACAATCCTTTATTTTTAAATCATATGGTATATTTTGAATACAATATATTTTATTATTTCCACTTAGATAATAATTATCAATATTATGTAATGTTTTTATTTTAAATAAATATGAATAACCTTTTAAATTATGTTTAGCTATTTCATCAATATTATTTCCATTAATTAAATCAAGTTTTGATAATTTATCTAATCTTTTCAAACCTTTATTTGTGTATAATAATAAATCACCTCTAATATAATTTGTCATTATTTAAGAATAGATTATTAATTGTTTATATATATTTTTATTGTAAAACGATTTCATTACAGTGTAAATCACTCCATGGTATATTACAAATTTTTGAATATGCACATCTTAAAGTATTATTTTCTGCATATTTATCTTCATTAGATGCCAGAAATGAGGGATAAACAGCACTACATACTAAAGGAATATTTTCTTTTTCTAAATCTTTATATAAAATTTCAGGTTGTCTTTCTGTCTTATGAAATAGTCTAACTTTAGGACCTTTCTTATATCCATTTGCTGTTTCTATAGATATATTAGCTGTTGGATGAGAACTTATTATATATGTATCATCAAAATAATATATATTATTATTTATTTTTTGTGTAAAAACACTTGCAGGAACGTTTATTAATGTGTTGCCGTTAAAATATATATTATTATTAGAATCTTCATTAATTTCACCTAATAATACAAAATTATTACCTGCTTTATATGTAAAATCAATTGCATAAATATATCCTGAAGTTGTTTTATTATCCATAGTCCTCCAATCATATACAGTTGATGTATATGTGTTGATATCAGATGCTTGAGTTAAACGACTATTATTATAAGCACTAAAACTTGGGCTATTATGTGCATTAGATGTTGCCCAAGTTAAAATAGGAGGTGAATTATAATAATTAGTAGTAAATCTTGAGTCTAATGCATTTAGTGTATTTGGATGTATATTAGCTCCATTGTTAGTAATATCAACATATTTAGGATTAGCTTTATCACTTGTTTGTTCAATTTTATAATTATTCATAATTAAAGTAGAATTTTTTAAATCATTTATAATATTCTTTGAAATATATCTATTATTTGTATAAATTAAATTTGCATTATTATAAGCATTAAGATTTTTATATAAATAATAATATTTATCATTCTCTGGAGAAGCATTATCTAAAAAATTTTTTAAATTAGTTTGATCAGCTGGTAAAAGATCATTATAATTAGTTGCTAAAGTATCACCATTATTACCACTAGCTTCACCTTTATTTGTAATAAATGCAGGTTTATTACCTAATCTATATTGTTCATTTGTTTTATTTTTTTTATCTTGTTTATAAATTGCACCTTTATTAAACACAGCATCATCCATTACACATCTATATTTAAATAGTTTTTTGTTATAAGTTGCTATATCAAAACTTTTGTCAATAGCTTTATCATCTAATATTTCTAATTTCCAATAATCTGGACAAGAAATACTATCATCTATTTTATTTTTATCAACTTTTTTAGGTACAAATGATACAATATAATAAATAAATATCATAATTATTACAATTGTACCAATAATATAAACTAATGTGAAAGGTAAAAATTTATCAAATAATAATTCACGAATATTATCAGAAAAATATGCAGCTGAAACTAAAATAAATGCAAATATAGCATATACAATACAAATGGCAATGGTACCTTTAAACATATTTTCTTGATGTATTGAATTTATAGTAATATCATAATCTGTTAATACTTCATTTGATTTTTTATCAACCATTATAAAAATACTTTCTAATTATATAAATGATTTTATTTTGATTTTTTAATACCATTATATATATGTTTTTGTTATTTCAAGTGTTTTTGTTCCTTTTTGAGATGGTAATTGTGCTCTTTCTAATGGCATAGGCAAAGTACTACAAGTTTTTTTATAACTAATATATTGTTCAATATTACTTATAATATTTTCAATAGCCCATTCAACTGTCTTATTATTTAATTCATTTATTTGTTCATTAATATTATTAGGTAAATTTTTGCCATATTGTAAATAAAATGATCTCATAATTATTATTAATTCTTGTTCATTTTGATTTGATATTATATATTTATTATTACTATTAAAATAAACACCTTTTTTAATTAAAGTTTGAATAATATTAATATTTTCTTTTGAAAAAAATTTAAGGGATAAAGAAGTATTTGTTAAACTTTGAGAAATAGAATTAACATTATTTTCATTCAATATTGATTCTTTAACAATTTTTGTAGAACCTTTGATGTTATTTATTATATCAACTCTACCATTTCTAATTTTTGTTGGTATCCATATATCATTAATATTATAATCAATTTTCATTAAATTATTGATATTCATTCTTTTTATCTTCTTAATTTATAGAAAAGATATGAATAATTTTTTACCTACTATTAAAGAATTAGTTGCCAAATATAAATTATCATTAGCTAAAGATAAAACAAAAGATATACATGAGTTATTATGTAAATATATAGAAACTTTAATATTTAATATTGTTTCAGTAGCATCAATTATAACTATGATTAATAATTCTGATACAATAAAAAAACAAACATTGACATTAGTAAAATCATATATTAATGATAAATGTAATCATAAAATGACTGGTGGAAATACTGGAATGCCATCAGAATATTATGGAATTGATAGTGGTATATATCAGTCAAATAATGCAATTGGTGATATATTAAATATTGATTTTGCATCAGGAATATTAAGACCACAAATAGGTGGTGGTTGGGGAAATAGTTATACTATTAATGATATATTTATGAATAAAATACGTGAAATATTAAATTATTATAAATTAAAATCATCAAGTACTATTAATAATTCTTTATTAAAATTAATTTATATGCATATAAATTGTTTTTTTAAAGAATTAAAAACATCAAGAATAACATTAAATATTGCCTCTATTAATAAAATAATAAAATCAAATAAAAATTTAGATATATTTAAATAATTATAATGACTATATATACAATTGATGGAAATATTGGATGTGGAAAAACATCTGTTTTAAATTATTTACATAAATATAAAAATATTCAAATTGACTTAGAACCAATTGAAAAATGGAAACCATTTTTAGATAATATTTATTTATCAAAAACTGGTTATTTTAATTTTCAAATTAAAGTGTGGTTAGATAGGGCATGGATTCAAGAAAAAGATAATAAATCAATTATATTAATGGAAAGAAGTCCATTTTTTATTAGAAATACTTTTAATAAAAATGATTTTAATAATAATAACATTAATGAAGATGAATATAATGTTTTAAATGAAATGTATAATAAAACAGATACTATATGGAAATCCAATTTATATATTTATTTACATTCATCACCTAATAAATGTTTAGAACGTATAAATTATAGAGGTAGAAATAATGAATTAAATATAACATTAGATTATTTAACAGAAATTCATAATTTACATGAAGAAACTTATAAAAAAGCATTAGAAAATAATTTAAATATTATTATTATTAATGTAAATAATAAAACTATACAAGAAATTGCTGAAGAAATATTAGACAAAATTAAAATTTAGATAAAATTTATTTTTGTTTTAATATTATAGAATAAAAATAAAAAGTGATTTTATATTTTTAAATAATTTATTGTGTCAAAATGCCAAATACAATCAATCACCACAACAGCATGTATTATACAGATGCAGCAGAGTTTTACGAAACACATTTCGATTCAGAATATGAACATTGTCATGATAATCATTATCGGTTCTTTATGATTATGGAATATTCTGAATGGCTTCACGAAATGAATGAGGTCATCCGAATTTGGGAGTAGTCGTCAAAAATCATATGAATGCCAAAATTAATTTTTTGGTATTTTCAATTATATTTTTGGATAAAATGTTATTATTATATATTTAGATAAATGTATCATAATATCACCACTTCTTTTATTATAATAAAATGGGATAACATTTTTACCAATTATTTTTTTTTCTTTTAATAATATAAATTTATTATCATTAAATTGAGATAATATAAAATTTATATCTTTATAATCAATTAAATCAATATAGTGCATAATACACTCATTTTCTTTATAAGAATAATAATTTTTAATATAAATAGGAATAAAAGACATATTTTTTGTATTATTATTATTTATATTGAAAAAATATCATTTTTTATTTTTTTAAAGCTTCTTTTGGGTCCCATTCAAATATATTTTTCTTTATTTTTTTCAATTTATCAGTATCAATATTAAATGTATTTAACGGTTTTTAATATTTAATTGTTTTCGCAAAAATTTTTATTGAAAATGTTATTTATATCCCCTAGTTCATTACCCATATTGCTATTACAAAATCTAAACCAAAATATATTACATCATTTGAAGATTTAATTATATTAGGAACTTTATATATATAGATGTTTTATATAAAATAGTTTGTTTAAATTATTTCATATAAATCATTTGAATATTTTGTTTTTCTATATATAAATGGTGAAATAAAATCTTTTTTCCTAAATCAAATTTAATATTCTTTAATTTATATATATGATAGGATATATTAAATATATTTAAAAATGCCAAAAAGATTTTTTTTGGCATTTTTAAATAAAACTTTACATCAATAATACTCGAGAACCCAGAAAATGTTATCTTGATTATACTCAAGGATATAGATTTCACATAAATTTTCTTTATACATAAAAGTAATTGATTTTCGAGTAGGTGTTTTACATATTTCAATATCTGATACACACGGTTTTAGACGTTCGTTCAATTCTTTGAATATATGCTGAACAAGTTGTTTATTAGACATTTTATTTTCTTTTTTGCATTTCACTGTACTTCTTGATTTTTTATCAGTTATACCATTGTCTTTATAATAACTTATAAGAAAATCACAAATCTTGTTCATCTTTTTTGAATGATAAAATTAATAAAATCTTTATAAATCATTTTTTTAAATATTTACTTTATATTTATGTATATTTTAAGTAAATATAAAAAAAGCAAAAAATGCCAAAAACTTAATTTTGACATCTATAACTCATTTCCTGTTATTCAGAACGACACAACCCAGTAGTGATAGCTCCTAGAATTGTACGTCTCATAAACAACACATTCTGTCCCTTTGTATGCAAACATTACACTAACACGCCCATCATCAATCGAACTTGAAATGCTGGATAAATCAGCTCCTAGATGATATTTCAATTTATCGCATATATAACTGATAAAATCATCCATTTTCCAATCAATGTCTTCAGCATAATCAAATTCAAAATATGGAGTAGCTTCATAACCATCATCACAAACAGACTTGATATATTTGCAAACTTCATCCATCTTTTTATATAGACACAATAATTATATAAAAACCATTAATCAATTTTTATTTAATTATTTAAAAATTAATACATATTATAATATCAAAAAAATAATTTTGATATATATAACAGTTATTTACATTAGATGACTGTGTCAAAGATCTTTACAAGCCAGAAGTAATTACCGCATAGTCCTTTAACCTCCATGACATTTCCTTGTTTCATTCCATATTTGAAATAAACAATTGGTGATTCTTGATTATCATAAATTTCAATATCACGAACATTATCTTGAAGAAAGAATTTCAAACTTTTTGAAATATGACTTGCGATTGAATATAAACCACCATTATAACATTCTTCATCAATTATATTATGCTGAAAAAATGCATAACATCCTATGATAGTATATTTATTATAATTAATAAAACAAGCTACTTGGTCCATCGTTAATCTTGGATAATAGACTTTTAAAATAATATTAAATCATTTTTTATTATTTTTACTTTTAATTTTTATCAAAAAAAAATTGATAAAAATCATATAAATAATTCAACCAATAATCAATAATGGCAACTGAAGTAGATAGAAAATACAAAAAACATGAACTTAGAGGTCATATTTATAGCCGTCCATCAATGTATATTGGAACAATCGATCCAAATACAATTGAAACTTATATAATTGATGATACTGATAAAGTAATTAAACAAAATATTACATTTATACCTGGTTTATTTAAAATATTTGATGAAGCAATTGTTAATGCAATTGATCATTCAGTAAGAACAAGAAAAGATAATTTAAATGTTGTTAAAAATATTAAAATTAATATTGATAAAATAACAGGTATTATTGAAATATTCAATGATGGAATGGGTATTGAAATTATCAAACATAATGATTATGATTGTTGGATACCTGAATTAATATTTGGTGAATTATTAACTTCATCTAATTATAATGATGATGAGGTTAGAATTGTTGGTGGTGTTAATGGTTTAGGTATTAAATTAACAAATATATTTTCAAAATCATTTACAATTGAAACAATTGATAGCACACGTAAAAAGATTTATAAACAAGTATTTACAGAAAATTTAACAAATAAAGAAGTTCCAGATATTAAAAGTTGTCAGAAAAAATCATATACTAAAATTACATTTTTACCAGATTATGAAAAATTTGGTTTGACTAATATGACTGATGATATTTATAATTTATTTAAAAGACGTGTTTATGATGTTTCAGCTTGTACTGATGCATCTGTAAATGTTTATTTTAATGAAAAGAAAATTAATATTAAGGATTTTGAAAAATATACAGATCTATTTTTAGATACTAAAGCTATTCAACCACGATTTTATGAAATGGTTAATGAACGATGGGAAGTATCAGTTGCTATAAGTAAAAGTGGAATATTTGAACAAATGTCATTTGTTAATGGTATTAATACAATTAGAGGTGGTCGTCATGTTGAATATATAACAAATGCTATAACAAAAAAATTAGTTGAAATGACATTGGCAAAAAAGAAAAAAACAATTAAACCACAACATATTAAAGAAAATTTATTTATATTTGTAAAATCAACAATTGAAAATCCTACTTTTGACAGTCAAACAAAAGAAACCCTAACAACATTAGTTGCTAAATTTGGGTCAAAATGTGAATTATCTGAAAAATTTTATGAAAAATTATATAAATCAGGTATAATTGAATTGGCATTGAGTGCAACTGACGTTGTTGAACAAAAAAAATTAGTTAAAACTGATGGAAAAAAAGTTAATAAAATTATTGTGCCCAAATTAGATGACGCAAATTTAGCAGGAACTAAGGACAGTAAGGAATGTACATTAATTTTAACTGAAGGAGACTCAGCAAAAACAATGGCTATTTCTGGATTAAGTGTAGTAGGAAGAGATAAATATGGAGTATATCCTCTTAAAGGAAAAATTATTAATGTTAAAGATATTACATTGCAAAAAATTACAGATAATAATGAAATTACAAATCTTAAAAAAATATTAGGATTAGAACAAAATAAAGATTATAGCAAAGGTATAGAAACATTACGATATGGTAAAATTATGATTATGACAGATCAAGATCATGATGGTAGTCATATTAAAGGTTTATTATTTAATGTATTTCAAACATTATGGAATTCTTTATATAAATATGAGGGGTTCTTAACATCGATGCTAACACCTATTATTAAAGCAACAAATAGTTCAACAAAAGAAATTATTTCATTTTATAATATGAGTGATTATGAAACTTGGAATGATAAAATAGATAAAAAATCACAATGGAAAATTAAATATTATAAAGGACTTGGAACATCAACTGACCAAGAAGCAAAAGAATATTTTAAAGAAATGAGACAAATTACATATAATTATACTGAAAATTCGGATAGTTCAATAGATTTAGCTTTTAATAAAAAAAGAGCAGATGATAGAAAAGAATGGTTATCAACTTATGATAAATATGATGTTTTAGATTATACAGAAAAATCAATAACATATGAAACATTTATTAATAAAGATTTAATTCATTTTAGTAATAGAAATTTAGAAAGAAGTATCCCTCATATTTGCGACGGACTTAAAGAAAGTACGCGTAAAATTTTATTTGCTTGCTTAAAAAGAAATTTATATACAAATGAAATAAAAGTTGCACAATTGGCTGGAAATGTAAGTGAAGTTACTGCATATCATCATGGAGAAAATTCATTACAAGAAGCAATTATTGGTATGGCACAAATATTTGTTGGAACTAATAATATTAATTTACTAGAACCAAAAGGACAAATGGGTTCAAGAATTAGTGGCGGTCAAGATTCATCATCGCCAAGATATATTTATACATTATTATCAAAATTAACAAAATTAATTTTTAAGGAAGAAGACAATACAATCTTAAATTATTTAAATGAGGATGGTCTATCAATTGAACCAGAATATTATATCCCAATTATACCAATGATTTTAGTTAATGGGGGTATTGGAATTGGGACAGGATATTCTACAAATATTGCACAATATAATCCATCTGATATTATTAATATTTATTTAGATATTATTTGTAAAATTGATAATGATATTGGTAAAATTCTTAATATTAATGATATTCAAAAAACAGAAATTTTACTTAATGAAAAAGAAATTGAAGATTTAACTCCTTATTATTTAGGATTTAAGGGAGAAATTAGCAAAAATGAAAAAGGTAATTATAATAGTAAAGGTATTTATAAATGGGTTAATGATACAACAATTGAAATTACAGAATTACCAATTGGAACCTGGACAGAAAATTATAAAGAATATTTAGAAGAATTAATTATAAATAATAATCAATATTTAAAATCATTTGAAAATCATTATACGGCAAAGAATGTTAAATTTATATTAAAAATTAATGATGGTTATAAAAGTGAATTAGAACCTAAATTTTTAACAGAATTTAATCTAATTTCAACTAAAAATTTAAGTTTAAATAATATGCATTTATTTTCAGAAAAAGGTTCTATTAAAAAATATAATACAACAACATCAATTATTAAAGAATGGTTTCAAATTAGATTAACTAAATATTATGAAAGAAAAACAAAACAATTAGAGATTATGGAAGATGAATTTAAATTAATTTCTGCAAAAATTAAATTTATTATTGATATTATTGGTGGAAATATTATTATTATGAATATTAAAATTAAGGATATTGAAGAACAATTAGAAAAATTAGAATATTATAAATATGATGATAGTTATGATTATTTATTAAGAATGCCTATTTCACAATTAACATTAGAGAAAAAAGAAAATTTAGAAAAAGATGTTATTAAACTTAAAACTAAAATTAATGATCTTAAAGATATGTCTATTACTAAAATTTGGGAATTAGAATTGAAAGAATTATTATTAGAATGGAATAATCATAAGAAATTAATTGAAGATGATTATTTAAATGATTTAAAAGGTGAAACAATTGGTGGTAAAGTAATTAAAAAAGCCGCCCAAAAGAAAAAGTAATTAAATCATCAATACCAAATTTATTAATATTAGTTGCATAATATTTCCATTTAAAAGGCAATATTAAACTTTGATTTTTTAATAATTTTATTATAATGATATTATCTTCTTGTTTTGGATTTATTTTTGTTATTTCTGCTTTATATATGATTACTTCTGTATCATCATAAGCATTTATAAATAAATATTTATAATTATTATGTATCCAATCATTATGTTTATTATCATCATTCATATTTGAATTAATAATATTATAATTGAACCAACTTTTAATAACTTCAGATGGTTCTTGAATAAAATCAGATATTACAATTGGCTGTCTCGATGTTAATAAATTAAAATTAAAATTGCTTAAATCAGTTTGCAATATTGATATTTCATTTGGAAATATATAATAACAATAAGCATAAATTATTATAATTATCGACAAAATTATAATTAATAATTTCATTTATTTATATTAAATAGAAAAATATGCGAAAAAGAAAAGCATTAAAAGGAGGTTATATATATTCTGATCCAGTTATGACAGGTCCATTATTAAAAGAACAATTATATCGAGTAAACGATGATGATATAATAGGTATAAATTCATCATATATCGATAAATTAAAAGCAGCAGAAAAAGATCTAAATCAATTTAATGAAATTAAAAAAGAAGCAAGTGAAAATTATTACAAAAAACAAAAAAATAATTTAAATGAAGATAAACTACAACAAAAAAAAAATCAGCAATTTATAGAAAATGCTAGTAATTTTGGGAAATATTCAGTTATAATTATTGTAGGATTTTTAAAAGGTATGTTTGCTGTTTTAAAATATATGACTTCAAATGTTAAATTTATATTTAAAATGATTGCAACTGCTGGTCAAGGGGCAATAATTAAAGCATTATTTGTTATTTTATTTATAATTTTAGTTATTGTTGGTATTACTAAAGGAATTTCTGGTTTAAATAGTAATAGAACATCAATATCTAATACATCAGAATATGGGAATTCTATATTAAAAATGGAGGATGATAAATATTTAGCTATGCCTCAATCTAATAATATATTTAGAACTATAAATGAATATATTAATAATTTAATACCAAATGAATATAAATATAATTGGGGTATAATTACAAATTCAGTATCATATATAACTACTGGTAAAAATCAATATGACGAATTTTTAACAGATAGAGATGAAATAAATATAGGACGAAGTGATAATATATTTCATATTAATTTTAATACGTATGATAAAGATAAAACATTAAGTATAATTGAACCTAAAACAGTACTATTAAAATTTAATGAAAATGCATATTATAATTCAGATTATAATAAAATTGATAATAATATTAATGCAGTTATTAATTATCCTAAACAATGTTTATTAAACATAAAACCAAATGAAAAAGGTAAATATATATTAGATTTAGATAAAACTAATATTAAATATTATGATAAAAATAATAGTATTATAGCTAATAGTAATTTAATTACACCAATATTTAAATATTCTAAAATTGATAGTAATTTAAATGTAGGAGTTAAATTAAATAGTTTTGATACTATATTATATTCAGGATATAATAATGCAAATAATATTTTAGGTGCATATGCAACAACATTAATAAATCCAAATTATAAAGGACCAATATTAAGATTAACAAATGCTACAAGAGAAGAAATTAATACGGATAGAGAAAATAAGAACGGAAAAAGAACAGCAAACTTTTATAATGATTATAAAACTAATGAATTATATACAATGATTAATAATAAAAAAGTATATTATAATGAGTTTTTTAATATTAAAGCTTCAAGTGTTGCAACATTATATGATCAATCTGGTAATAATAATGATTTAATATATAAAATGTATGATTTTGTACATATGCCAGAATTTAAATTAGATAATAATAATAATTATTCAATTTATTTTTATGATCAACATATGTTATTATTTAAAACAAAAATTTCATATAAAAAAATAAAAATAAATACTAAAATACTTTTTAGTAATATAAGTGATGCAAGTAACGTTAATTATATGAATTTTTTAGCTAGAGAAAAAGAAGAAGTTATTAAAATTAATGGTTCTGATAATGCAAATTTAGTTTTTACGACTACAAAAAAAACAGATATTATTAATGATGATCAAATATCTGATAAATATCTAGTAAGTGATAATAATAAAAGAGTTTCAGAGTTAAAAAATCCATATGATATATCAACAAAATTTATTTATAATGAAAATAAAGATGATCCAATAATATTAGAATGTTTGGGAAATGCATATGATATGAGAACTTTTGATGAAAAAAGGGTGGATGATACACTTAATAGGAAAGGTGAAAATCTTCAAAATAAATTAAAAAAACATAGTTTTAAAGGATATTTATATGAATTAAGAATTTTTAAATCAGATGATTAGAATTTTTTAATCATAAATGTATCTTCTAATGTATATCCGAATTTTTTATAATAATTGCGAACACCTGTACCAGCAATAATAGCAATTTTTTTAAAATCAAATGATTGTGCTATTTCTTCTGCTTTTTCAATTAATTTTGTACCAAATCCTTTATGTTGTAATGAATATATATCTTTTGATCCTACATTTGATAAAGTTGAATAAACATGAAGTTCTCTAATTAAAGCAGTGTTTTTAAGAATTGGTAAAACATTATCAAAATTAAAATTTAATCTTAATCTAATAAAACCAATTAAATATTTTGAAGTTTCAAATGATATAAAATATTCATTACCTTCACTTGCTTTATATTCCATAATATCTAATTTGATTTCTTCATCAATAATATTACCTTTAATTTCTCTACATCTGATACATTTACAACACCAATTATTAGTTTTCATATCTTTTTCTAAATTTTGGCGAATACTTGCAAATTGTTGTGAATAACCACCTTCAATATAATGACCTGAAATATCTCTAATAATTCTATTAATTCTAAATTGTTTAGAAATATTAATCTTAAAATTTTTAATTAAATCATATAAATATTTATCATCATAAGGTTTATAAATACCTGTATCATATAATTCTTTTATTTTTGTAAATGGCACAACAGCACACGGATAAATTTTCAATTGATCTAATTGTAAATCAGGATTATATAAAATTTGATTTAACATAATTTCATCTTGTTCAACTGAGCTTCCATATAAATTAAGCATTAAATGACCATCAATTTTATAACAATTATTTTTAAGTAATTTAATTGCTTTAATAGTTTTTTCAACTGATTCGCCGCGATTATTCATTTTTAAAATTTCATTATTGGTATGTTGAATACCTAATTGAACTCTTGTGCAATTAAAACGTCTTAATCTATTAATTTCATTTAAAGAAATACTATCACTTCTCATTTCTAGAGTTAAACCAATAATATGAATTTTAGCAATTTCATTATTAGCAATTTCTTCTTCTAATGTTAAAATATTTCTTTTAATATCATCATAATAAATATTAGCAGCATAATAAAGTTTTCTAATAAATTCTTCTTGATATTCTTTAGGATATTCACTCCATGTACCTCCTAGAACTAATAATTCAATTTTATCAATTTGATGTCCCATTCGACTTAAAGAAGATATTCTTGAATTCATTTGTTTGATAGGGTCAAAATCATTTTGATTAGCTCTTAAAACGGCAGGTTCAGTGTATAAATAGCTTTTTGGTTGTTGTGTCCAATTATTAGCTTCTGATGGTTTTTCATTAGGACAGAAAGAGCAATTATGAAGACAACTAAAAGTTCCTTTAACTCTTTCACCATTAGCATTAGTATATTCTGGAGTACCACTAGTAAGAACAGTAACACTAATAATACCAGATTGAGATTTTTGAATTTTTTTGATTAATTTTTTTTTTAATTCATAATCTTCGTAACCAAGTTGATTATAAACTTTGATTAAATCAATTTTACTGCAATTAAATTTATATTGTTTTTTAATATCTTTAATAAAATTAAAAGTTGAATCAAAATTATTTTTAATTAATTCATTTCTTAATATTTCAATTTGTTCAATAGTTAATTCAGATGTTTTTGATTTTATAACAATATCTTCAATATCCATATTATTGATTTTGTATGATAATCATTAATTCAAAATTATCATTTTTTATATAAATCTATTTAAGGGGTTATATGAATGTCTTTAAATCATTTTCAATTAAAGAGACAATAATGGATATTGAACGTTATATTAAAGATTTTGATGAATTTGAAGCATTTGTTAATGTATCATATGAAAATTACAGAAATCAAATAATTATTAATTATAATTTTACATTAAGAAGAATTAGAAATAGAATAATAAATCAAAATTTTTTTAAGAGATATTTATTAAATAAAAAACTTAATAATTATTATTTAGAAAAAATGAATATTATCAAATCAAAAAAAATATTATGGTATTTATATTATATTTAAGGATTATTTGTAAACGTCCTTAAATCTTTTATATATATATAATTAGATATGAGTGTTTTATCACTAGAACAATTAAATATAAATTTTTCAAAATTAAAAACAAAAATAAATGATATTGATTATAAAATTTATACTATAAATAAAGAAAATTATTTAAAACATAATAAATATCTTAGATTTAAAGATTTTTCTATTGAAGAGATTGAAAACTATTATATGAGAGATATTATAAATCCAATTGACGAAGAAATTAAACAACTTTACAATAATTATAATTATTATAAAACTTTTCCAGATGATATTTTTTATAATAAGATAGAAATAAATATTTTATTATGTAATTTATTATATAAATTTTGTTTTTTTATTTATGCAAATAATACTTATATTAAAAATATAATAGAATTTAAACAACAAGATGAAATTAAAGATTTTAATAATTTTATTATTGAAAAAATTAAAGCAACTATAAAACCGCCTAATTATCAAGAAATTAATAGTGTATTATTAAATGATTTATATTATTCATATTTATTATATTCATTTAACAGTGATATTTTAGATGTAAAAAATACTTATCAAAATATTCAAGTAATAGATTATACAACTATCAAAAAATCAGAATTATCAGATAATAGTTATACAAAAGATAATATATCTTTTCAAGAGATAAATATTAAAAAATTAGATGATTATGAAAATGAAGATAAACCAGATGATTATTTTATAATTGTTGATTATATTAAATTTGTAATACTTATTATAAAAGATTTATATAAAGCTCCTAACCAACATTATATTACATTACCTCAATATGGTGAGATATGTTGGTTTATTTCAATGATTACTGCAATATCTTATAGTGATGGAAGTAAAAATTTATTGATTGAAAAAGATTTTCAAACAAAGGTTGATAATGATTTTTCAAAATATATTTATTATATTATTGATAATATTACAAGAAAACATAAGATATATAATAAAGATAATTATTCAACTGATTGCGATTTATTTAAAATATTAAAAACAGAACCTATAATATTATTAAAAAAACTTATATTAAATTTATTTAAATCTACATCACACGAAATAATACTTGGATATTTATCTAATATTGTTATGCAATATGCAGCAAATTCTAATAGTATTAGGAAAATATTAATTAATATTAAAAATCATAGTTATTCAGGTATTAATTATGGTTTAGACTCAGTTATTTATACTGTTGTTATTGATTTATTATCAAATGAAAAAGAAATAGAAATATTAAGCAGCGGCAGCAAAAAAAGTAAGAAACAGAAAACATCGCAAACATCTCATAATATAACATCAAGTAATATGGGAAGTATTGGTTTAAAATTAATAGAATATATATATAATACTAAATTAATACCAATATTAAATAATCATAATGATGATAATGTATTTATGAAAACAAATCTTAATAACTTAGGTTTATTAAATAATTATTATAATATAATTTCACATTTCTATAATTTATTGGGAATATCTAATAAATTTTTTTATAAATATGAAAATGAAGATGGGATTGTTATAATAGATAAAAACAGAGAAGTAGCTATTTCAAACCCTGATATTATAATTATTCATAAGTTTAAACAAAATGATAAAGGAGAATATAAAAATTTAATTGGTAATGATTTCGAAGAAACAATTGACGATGATATAAATAATATTAATTATAAAGATAAAAAATATAAATTAGATTATATAATTCATGGTTCAAATGATAAATATACTTGTATAAATTGTGGTCATGTTATTTGCGGTATTCATTATGAAAATGAAGAATATTATTATGATTCAAGATATAAAGTTGATAAATTAAAATGTGATAGTGAAAAAGTTAATTTACCATGTCCATTATTAAAATCAACATGGAGTGATAAAATTATAAATGATGATTATTGTTATAAATTAGAAAAATGCGGACATATTGAATGGAATGAAAAAAACTTCAATCCAATAGAAAAAGATAATTCAACAAGTAATATATGTTATTCTAAATCAAATGATATAATGTTAGTATATATTAAAGTTAAAGAAATTACAGGAGGTAAAAATGAAAAAATATCAGTAATTCATAATTCTATCAAATATAATAGAAAAATTTATTTGCAAGGAAATGAAAAATATATTATATTTAAAAAGAAATTCATTTTATTATCAAAATTAAAATATAATAAAAAATTAAATCTATATTATATCTAAAAAGGATTTAAGGGTTATTTGCGGAATGTCTTTAAATCCTTTTTTAGATATAAAAAATGAATATTATATTATGATTTAAGGATAATATAATGGTTGATAAAGTTAAAAACGATGGTATTTTATGGGTTGAAAAATTACTGAAAGATAATTTAACTTATACTAAACATGGGTCAATTTCTTATTTATTATTTGGTGAAAAACCAAGCGAACAATCAATTTGTATAAAATTTGGTCATTTTGGTGAATTTATAGCAAAAGAATTAATTAAAGCAAATTCAAATCTTGAATTATTAACTTGTGGTGTTCAAGTTGTTAATGATAAAAAAAAAGATATTGATTTAATTTTTAAAGATGAAATAAATAAAATTATTTATTATAGAGAATTGAAAGGTAATATTGAATTGGATACGGAAAAATTACCGGCAACTATTGAAAAATGCAAAGAAATAGAAAAATCATTAGAAGAAAAATATAAAGATTATAAAATAGATTGTGGTATTTTGAATTGGAGTGTTTATAATAGAAAAATATTGAAAGCAGGTATATCAAACATACAATTATTTGAAAATAAAGGAATAAAAATAAATCATATGGA
>Ga0208599_1000093_pt1 | contig 27323 bp, 22 predicted proteins | sample LakMenEpi17Aug12_FD_150706 | JGI IMG/M metagenome (GOLD analysis project Ga0208599, IMG submission 150706) | Freshwater microbial communities from Lake Mendota, WI - 17AUG2012 deep hole epilimnion (SPAdes) | ecosystem: Environmental > Aquatic > Freshwater > Lake > Epilimnion/Euphotic zone ... | reverse complement strand
ATAGTCGATCGCTTGGCGCGCTGCTTCGATCGCATGCCGCGCTTGCTCGCTTGCAGGCGGCAATTCGCGCAAAGCAAACACAGGGGGCGCATCCCGATCAACCGTGCATTCAGCTGGCGGGATCACTGCCGGGGGAGGGGCTGGGCATGACGGGCAGGGTGTCGGCACTGGCAGGGGCTGCGAGGTCGCGCAGGCTGTCGCCGAGATCGACAGGGCCAGGGGTAGTAACCACAACTTCACGTTCAGCCCTCCGTGCTGTTAATCTGCTAGACCGCCGCAATGATCGCTCCATCAGGTCGCGGCTTTGGCGGCTTTCTTCGATCAGCGCTGCAAGGTCTTGGTCACGGCGCTCTTGCCATGCGGCGAGATCGGTCTCGCTTTGCTGCGCCCGCGCTTGCCAACCCCGCGCTGTTTCCTCAGCCGTGACACGGCGCGCGCGCTCATCATTGCGTTGCGTTTCCAGCATTTCACCGCGGGCATACAAAAGGGCGGCAGCGACGCCAAGCACCACCATAACCAGCGCGCGCCAATGAGGCAGCACTCCCATTGTCGCCGCCGCCCCCACGAACCCCTGCACGGGGGCTGAGGCCGCGCTCTGGGGTCGTGTTCGTATCGCAAGGAAAGGATCGTCACCACGAATAATGAGCCCGTCGGCCTGCTCAGTCGCAGCGTAAAGCCATTTGCGCCGCTCAATCCTGCCGTCGCCCTCGACGTCGCGGGGAAGGGCGTGAAGCTGGGTCATGACCCGCGCAAACTCCGCGCGCGCCACCTCATGATCGTAGTCTGCCGGCGGCGTCGGCCACTGGATATAGATCTGGCTAGACGGGGTCAGACGCAGGCGCAGATTAGTCAAGAGGTGTCGCGCCCAGCGCTGCACGCGCGGATCATTCTGGATCCAGCCCAAAGCAAACAAGGCGGCCACGACAGCCGCCCAGACAAAAAGCTGTGAAAGGACCGCGTACGTCAAAGCGCCGCCTCCTGCGATCCAAAGTGCGTAAGGCCGCCAGCGCGCCCACCAGGCCGCCACCCGCGCCTCGAAGGCGGGTATGCCAGCCGCCCACTCTCGCGCGCGCGGGCTCACTCCGGGCTCTAGGTCGGCCATCCTGCGCCCTCCGCATCAAAGTCGCGTAACATGTCCACACTGGCAAAACGCACGGCCTCGCGCATTTGGCGCTCGAACCGGCGGATCTCATCTTCGCGCGCCTGGAGCGCGACAAAGCGGCTCTCGGCCTCGATGTCGGCTTCGTCAAGCTGCAGGCCTAGCTGGCGTTTGTTAGCGGCCATAGCGACCTGAGCGATCAATTCAGTCCGCCGATTGGGATCAATGATCGCGGCCACCAGCGCGTCAGCGTGATCGCTCACAGACGCCCAGGCAAGACCGCGCCTGATCACAAGCTCGTCCTCCACAAGCATGATACCGCCGCGTGAAATCTCCTCAAACGAGAGAGCCACCGCCTGAACAATCGGTTCATCGTCCGCAGTCGGAGCCTCATCGGTCACAGCCTCATCTGTCACGGCCTCCGGTTCAAGTTCTGGTTCCGGATCGGCCTCCGGCTCGGGGGAAGGCTTAAAGGAAGGAACAGGCTCACCCATTGGCGGCGGCACAAAGGCCCCGCCCTTGGCGATCCGGTCTAGCTCCACTGCCAGCGCAAGCCCGTCTGACCAAGCGCCACTATGCTCGACGCCCTGATAGCTGCCGGCAATAGCGACAAGCCCCGCATATTCCCGCACACGGACATTCTCCCAGCCCGCAAGGATTTGCTCAATAGTCATGACGCAAGCAGCCCCAGGTTTTTCAGTGCCTTTACCACATCGCTGATCGTGTACGCCGCGCTTCCGACATTGCCGGTAAAGGTTGCGTTGGTGTGGACTGTTGTCCCACTGCCACCCGTTGCGCCCGTTGTTTCACCCGTTCCGGCCTGTTGCACGACTGGCGTGGCGTTGTAAAAGCCCAGCTTTTGCCCAGTCGCCGTGCCGATTTTTGTGCCCGTGCCCGTCGCCAAAACGATATTGCCAGCGTCCGCGATTGTCAGGCCTGCAAAAGTCGGGCTGTCGCTCGTGCCTAACCCAAGCGTCGCGCGAGCCGTCGCCGCATTAGCATCGTCAAGCAGCGTGCGCGCGAAGCTTGTCAGATCAGCCTGGCTGAAAGTGTCCGTGCCCGTGCTATAGGCTAGTTTGTCTGCGCCAGTAGCCAGCCCGGCCAAGGCCGTCAGCGTGGCGTCGATCGGCTGACCGCCCAAGGCCGTGAGCGCCGCACCCGCCGTCGTCGCGCCTGTCCCGCCATTGGCGATCGGCAGCGGGCTATTGATCACGGCCAGCGATCCAAGCCCTAGGGTCGCCCTGGCCGCCGCAGCGTCTGCGTCGTCAACCAACGACGCGCCAAACGCCGAGACGCTGGCCGCAGGGAAGGCGGCAATGGGAACGACAGTCGCCAGGACATTCACCACGAACGTGACCAGATCGCCCGAGGCCAAGCCGCTGTTGAAGGTGACTGTCGTCGTGTTGGTCTCGACCCAATCCAACCCCGCGCCCTGCTCCAGGCGCAAGCCGTTGACATATACCTCAATCGCCGAGGCGTTCAGCACATACGGGATCGGAAGGGTGAAGGCCGTCTGGCCCGCTGTGGCCACAACCCGGTGGATGTAGCGATAGGCCGTTGAGCCGACGATCGTCGTCGCATTGTAGTTGACGATCTCCGTCGCCCCGCCGTTCCACCCTAGCAACGCGCCGCTCTGCGGGGTCGGAAGCTGCGTACTGGCCGTCGAAGACACGGGGATAACCAAAGCCCGGTCTAAGCGCTCGTCGAGCTGTTGGATTTGGATCGTAGCGCGATCTAGGCTGTCGTTGATCACGTCGGGGTAGAAACCGCCCAGATTGGCCAGCGCAGTCGGCTGGAGATTGGCCACATTCGACGTGATCGTCACCGACTGCGCCGCTGTCGGCGCGACCAAGAGCGTCACCGTGCCGCCGGGGTTGGTGTCCTGGTTGCTGTTGAGGGCGACGGTATAGTCCGTTGTCAAGGCCAGTGTGGTCTCAACGCCAGTGGCCACGACCGCGCGGGTCACCCGCACTTGCGAAGTGGAGAAAACCTTGAAGGCGAAGGCGAAAGCAGTCGTGGTGCCATTGCCTGCGTAGGGGCCTGCTCTGCGGATCTCGGTGCTGATCGTCATTGTTTACTAGCCTCAGAAGCCGAGCCCGTCACGAGCCCCCGTGCATAGTCTAATTCGTCTGTTGGCTCAACATCGCCTTCCGCTACGTCAATGGCGTAGCCAATAGGGCGAGACAACACAGTGAACGGAATGTTTGTCGCAAGGGTTAAAAGGGTCAAAAAATCTTTTGCCGCGCGGCTTTTATCACCCTCTTCCGCGATGGCCTTATAAACGCTGTTGGGCGCACGAACGGCGCTTTCAACAATTGAAATGGATGGAGCCCCGCCAATGCGGTCATCATAGGGCTTTTCGTTAAACACATTCATCGTTGCAACGCCTACCTGCCCAACAATCGGCGCAAAGGCCAAAGCAGTTTTTGCTTGCACGCCAAAGAAATACTGAAGCCACTCGTCCAAGTAACCATCGTCTTCATCGTCTTCAGGTAGCTGCCCGCGCATAACATCGGCTATGAGCTGACCAATAAGAGCAGGAATTGCAAAGCCAGCAATATACAAGAAGACCAAGCGCCCTGCGCCTTTACGCAAGCCCATGTCTCGAACGGCAATCTGATATTCTGTCGAGAGCGTGTTTCCCCACATGTTGAAGTAGTTGTACATGTGGGTGAAAACCCGAAGGCCAGCATTGCCGCCTTCAGCACGCGCAATGTCTTCAGGCAGGCTTGAGGTCTGCGTCAATCTCACCGCGCTATCGCCCCGCGCGACGGCTTCCGCGTGCGTTTCTCCTTCCGCGATGGCTTGGCTGTAGGCACCCTGCCAAACGATCACGTCCATAACGTTCTGTAAACCGACCTGCATAAAATACGCATGTCGGGCAAACCAGTTATGAAGCTGTTTGATCTTATTGTTTGGGTCGATGATAGCCGTCACTTCGCCGAACAATGCCGCCGCTTGGTTATCGCCGCGCTCCCGCATCATGGCGCTGGCTGCGCGCACGGCATCCGTTGTACCCATCGGGTTCAGCGTGTAGCGCACAAGGGCGCTCGCCAAGCGATGCGGCTTGACCATCACCGCCGCCAGCGAAAAGCCCGTGACCTGCTGCAAGACGTTGACCAAGTTGGCCATCATCAGGCCCATGCCCGAGTTTCGACGAATGTACCTAAAGCCAGCGTCAATCATTTTGCCGCCCCAACCAGTAGTCGGGGGTTCAACAATCTGACGGGCCGACCGCTGTAACCACGGCTCAAGCATATCGGTTTGCGCCGTGGGGTCGTAGGCCGCGAGCGCGTTTGAGAACTCCTTTTGTTTCAAGATCCGCAGCACGCCACGCACGGGTGCGGCGAGGTAGGAGAACATCAAAACCTTGTCGATGTGCGTCGTCAGAAGCTTAAGATCAAGCAGCATCGGCGCGGAATAATCCGCACGCGATTTTGTAAACCCGCTGGCCGGGGCTGGGAACATTTGGCTGTCGTTGCTTTCGATTATGTCTTCCTGCTGCCTCCGCTGCGCGGCATCCTGCGATCGCATCGGGTCATAGATCGCAGGCACATAACCGCCCCGGTAATCGCCAAAGGGCGTGCTGACCGTCTGCGCCGTGATCTCACTGAAAAACCGTCCGAACACGGCGCGATGCGCTTTTTGCGCCAGGGGCTTGATCTCTTCGAGCAAATCCCAAACGCTTTGGGCGAAGTCATAGTCAGCTTGCGTAATGACGCCTTCACGGTGCATCCGATCCATGAATGACCGCCACCGGCTATCGTCCACTGTTTCGCCGTCTGGCATGAGCCTGCCCCAGCCCATGCCAAGCAAAAGCTTGCGCTTGTTGCTTTCGTTCCCGGTGTGCAGGATTGCATGCAACAACTCGGCCTTGCCGCCGATAAAGGTGTAGCCAAGCTCGGGCGCTTCAATCTGCCGGCCCGTGCGCAACGATCCTTCAATGCCCGTAAACAAAGCGCGGAACCGCTCGATATAGTCGTTTCGCGCATTGCGGTAGGCGTCCGCCGCCTGGCTCACTGGCCGCCATATTAAACGGGTGAAGGGACCAACGCCGCCATCGACCGCACGCGCCCAGCTTTCGACGCGGCGTAACCAATTGCCCAACCCCTGCAATTCGCGCGCGCGCTTTTCGCCTTCCGTCGCCGCGCGCGAAGGCGGGGCGGGGGGAGGAGCGCCAATGTCTTGCAGCCGTTGCGTCAGGCTATCAACTGCGTCTTGCAATTCGATTTGCCGGTTAGCAATCTCCAGCTTCATCTCTTCGCGGCTGAGCGTGTAAAGCTGGTCGATCACATCGCGCAGGCCCTCCAGCTCACGCACAGACAAATCCTTCAGCGGCTTTTGTGCGCCGATTGCGTCATCAATCAATGGCTCTAAGCTGGCAAAGAGCGCTGGGTCGTATTTTTTGATGTCCTTGATGTAGGCCATGGGGGCATCAACTTTTGTCCCAGCCCCATACACGCTCAAGATCGCACGAGCCGCTTGAACCAAGTCGTAGTTCCGGTTCTTGGCGACGTTTTCTTTCTTGCCAGTGTTCACCCGGCGGAATAAGCGCAGCGCATCTTGATAGGCTTTCTGCGCCCGGAAGGTCTCGGCGGTGATCTCAAAAGCCAGAACCTGATCACGGCTTGCCGTAGCGGCGGCGGTGAGATCATCTGCCTTCAATGCCGTCATGAGCCTACGCCCTGCCAGGCGCTCCGCTGCCATAGCCTGACGCGGGTTAAGCTTGCTGGCCGGCTGGCGCCCGACAATGATCTTCGCGGCGGCCCTAGCGTTTTCGCGCAGCAAGGCGCGAGAACCAACGGCTTTGGTCAGCGCCATATGCTGAGCATGGATGGCGCGTCCCCGGAGCTGGCTATGCACGGCCTCGTTGGCGGCCCGCTCCAGCGCTTCGCGCGAGGTGGTCTCGCCGTACCGCTCAAGCATGCGACGGTCGGTCTCGGCCTTGATCTCGTCGGCTTGTTTTGGAGCGGTAGCTAGATCGTTCAAAAAGGCCTCAGGGCTTTCGTATCCAAACAGGTCATAAACCACCTCTGGCTCTAAGCCGTTTTCACTCGTGATCAGGCCATATGGACCAAAGCCGAAAGATGTGAGGTCAATGTTTGGATAGCGCTCCTTGATCGCTGCTCGCGATAGTTTATGCGGCCCTTCAATCTTTTGTCCGTCTGGCCCAATGCCGCGTGCGATAAACCGCCTCGCCCGATTGACCGGCTTGTCCGCCACTTCCGCCGTGACCTCCTCGCGGATGGCCCTGCGCTCTGCGGCGTGCTGGCGTTGCAGCCTCCGCATCTCACGGCTTCTCGCGCCAGACAGCCATTGCATGTCTCGCATGAGCCGCGCCGACAGATCTCCGTTCGCTTCGCGCGTGGCCTGCGCCGTCAGCTCCTGATAGCCTTCCCATTCTTGCTGAGACATGAAGGCCGGTTTGGTTGCAAAGGCCGGCGTGAAGCCCAGTCCTTCTTCCGCACGCTGAACATTTGTCCGCGCAATAAAGAAGCGATCCATTGCCTGGCGCACTTCGTCCGACAACGGAGCGCCCAGGAATGCTTGGATGTCACCATACACTTTGAGCATGAACTCTTTGAATTGCTCAAACAGGCTCTTGAGCCGAGGCGTCGGGGCCTCGCCAGTGGCGAAGTAAGTCTCCGCCATCCGCGCAAAGGCTTCGTGGTAGGGCCGACGTTGCTCAAACGACAGCGAGTTGAACCACTCGATTACGTCCTGCTCTGGCCGTGGGCCTTCCGGAGCGGCTGGGCCAATAGGCGGTGGCGGTGGTGGTGGTGGCGGAGCGGCTGGCGGGGCTTCCGTCGCGCGCCGACGATCAACAAAATGATAGTCTGTGCCGCTATCGCCCTTAATTGCGCTTCGCGCGCGGAGTGCGGGGTCCATAGATTTCGGATCGTCCAGCGGTAGCAGGTCAATCTCGCCCTTGTTATGCGCGTCTAGCAGTCGCGCCTTAAATGCTTCCAATGAGCCGGCGTCAGGCTGCTTTCGGCCATAAGCGTCGTAGATTTCCGCAATCGACGCCTTGTGAATGAACTTGCCTCCCCCTGGAATAGATGTCTCAACGCCGCGCGCGATTTCGTTAATCTGTTCTGCAAACCCTTTTGGCGCTGGCGGTGCGCCGTCTTGGCCTTCTTGCGCCAACACCGCAGGCCCGCCGCCAAGGATTGCCCGCCTTGCTTTTGGGGTCAGGTTGAACCCAATGACGGTAATTCTTTTATTTTCAATTTGCTGCCCTAACGACCCAAGAAACTGCCCAAGAACTTCGTCATTTTTGATAGTGCCAACTGTGATTGTTCGTTGCTCCAACGGTATGCCGTACCGTTGCGACAAAGCCTCCAAAGCGGCTGGCACTCTTTCGCCATATGCTTGCACGGCACCGCGTGGCGGGTTCTTAAGGAAAACGCCATTCTGAATTTTAGGTCCAACAAACCAAACACCGCGCTCACCATCCTTTGCCGCGCGATTAACCTCAAGAGCGACCAACGCGCTCAGCCAAGTCTTAGACAACGGGGTTCCTGTTTCCGGCTTGTCTTTTGCCGCCACAGGCTTATAGCCCTTTTTGGCTCCCTCTTGATGCGCAAAGGACTGCAGCTCTTCAAACACGCGCCCTACTGACCAGCGCTGAGAGCGGCTGTGCATCAGGTTGCCTTTTTCCGTGTGGAAGTGCGGATCTATAAATTCTGAACCGACGCCTTTAGGAATTGTATAGACGCTTTCGCGGTAACCCTTTCCGCCCCGCAGCGCAAAATTTTTGTACATAGCGGCGTCAACTGTATCTGCTGATGCGTCGTCCAATCGAGTAATTAGATTTTCTAAAGCATTTTGGAACGAAGGAAACAAAACCGGACGATTAGCAAAAAAGTTTTCGCCATACGCAATGCTTGTAAGAACATCAGTAGCAAACTTGATTGCTGACGTTGCAATTTTTGGCTTGAAATCTTTTCGTTGCAGCTGCAGCTTGCCTTCACTTACGAGGGCGCGAACTTCTTCAATGCCAATGTTTCCTTGGCGCTTGGCAAAGTCTGGGCCAAGAATGTAGTTGATCATCTCCGGGCTGACGCCTGCTTTTTTCAGGTCGTTAACCCAAGCTTGCGCGACGCCGTTCTTGCGTGCGCTTTGCTCCAGCGCGCGTTCAGCAAGCGATGCAAAACCGATGTCTGTTGTGGTGCGTGATTGCGCCAACAGGTTCGGACTATCAGCGAAGTCGGGGTCGAAAGCGGCGTGGATGGATCGGATGTTGGAGGGGTCGAAGACAAGGGTTTCGCCGCCATTTATGGGCGAATATACGTAATCATATTCTTCGTTCTCAATATTTCTGAGCAGCCTGCGGCGGGCTTGCTGTTCTTCTTGCGTCAGAATTTGAATGTCAGAAAAAACAAGTTGCGTTTCTTCTTCGTCGGCGGAGTATTTCCGGCCTTTTATATAAACCTCTTTGATTTGTCCGTCTTGGGCGCCCTCAATCCAATCTTCAGAATATCTCCGATCAGATGCCAAATATGTATCTCGGCCAAACGCTTTAAAGTCCGCTGTTGTCCCATGATACAGCACCGTATCCGTATCATACCCCATCGCCCTTGCCCGCGCCATGCGCCCCTCAAGCGACATGTCTAGGCCCTTGGCCTTAGCCCGCAACCATTCCTGGGCCTCAATCGGATCCTGGCCCAAATAGCCTTCTTGTTGCGCTTGGAACACCACGCTTTCGGGCAGGGCCTCACCCGGCTCAATGCCGGAGCGCTTGATCGCCTCGTTAAGAAGCAGGCGCATATCGTCAAGGTGTTGTTGCTGCCGCGTGGTCAGGATCTCGCCGCGCTTCTGCCGGTCCAGCAAATCCAGCGCGATCTTGTTGTTCACCTCCAAGAAGTGGTGACCCAGCTCGTGCAGGAAGGTCGAGAAGTCGCTGTTGGGGCTCAGCTCGATCCGCTGTTGGGCAATGTTGTATTGGCCTCGCCGACCGCCTTCGAAGCCCGCGCCGAGCGTTTCAGCTCCCTCGGCGACCGCCGGGGCAGGCTCCGGAACCACACCATCAGGTCTTCCTGCAAGTCCGGGGGCAGGTCGTCCCGGTCCAGCAAGCTGTTTATATCCGGTTTGGGTTGTGCGGACTGTTCTGCCATCTGCGTTAACCTTTTCGTTAACTGTATCAGTGAATGCGGAAAGATCTAGGCTTTCTGGCGCAAGCAAAAAATAAGTGCTTGTGCTTGTAAACTCCATCCTTCCGTCGGGGCCAGTAACCTCATAGGTTTGCGTTGTCTCGTATGGCTTCCAGCCAGTAATAGGCACTCGCCGCAAAAAGGTTTGGTAAACCCGTGCGTGCGCCGGGGTTGCGCCAGTAAACACAATCGGCTGGGTTAGGTCCGGGTTGGTCAGAATAAAGCCACGCGTGGCGAGGAACATCGAGCGGAACAAGCTGCGCGCAGTTGCCTGCTCGGTTTTTGTTTGCGCTCTTTCGGCGGCTGTCGGTCTTTCCGTAACGCCCCTGTAAAAGCTTATTGCGTTTAGATAAGACCGCCCAAGACCGTTAAGTCCAGAACCGTAAGCAAAAAACTCAGTGCGCGCCAAACGCCGTTTGTGTTCGGGCTTGGCCTTGTACTTTAAGACCGCCTCAATAACCGCTAAGTCTTGCGCCCCAATCGATCCCGGTTCAATGGTCGCAGTGACGTTTTCAGCGTACCATTCCAGAACCTGCTGGTCAGAAAACGAGAAAGCTTCCGAGAAGGATTTGGCTTCTTGGCCGAGGGTTTCTTCTGGCCCCAACGTCTCATCCTGCACCCTCTGCCCCGTCACAGGGTCATAGCCCCGCTCGCGCAGGAAGCGCTGGCTGGCCGGGGTCAGCTCCTGGCCGTTGCGGATGCGGTCCAAAATGCGCGTAAGCTCAGCCGCGTCTTCGCGACCCATGTTGATCAAGGCGCGCTCGTTGGTCGTCAGGGCCTCGCCGCGCGCTTGCTTGTCCTGCGCGGCCTGGACCATGGCGGTCCACTCTGGCGTGCCGAACTCGGGCAGCACCGGGATCTCGCGCGTGACCGCGCGGACGATCGGCCCGCCTTCGACCGGAGCGCCCTCTTCGATCGGCTGGCCCAGATTAGGCCCAACCTGCATTTCGCCAATGCGCAGGGGGTAGCGCGTCATCGCCTCGCGCGGCGTAATACCCAACACCTGGGCTATGACGCCATAGCCTTCAGCTGCGATCTTGGCATAGGGGATGGCCGAAGCGCGGCCAAGCTGCTGAGCCGCGCCAGCCTCGCCGACCACTGGCTCTATTGCAGCGGCAAGCTGCGCCCGCACTGGCTCAATAGCCCGTTCCAACTCGGCTTGCACATCCAAGACGCCAGCCTGCAATTCAACGTCATTTTGCGCTGCTGCTGCCAGGCGCTCGGCGACGGCAATGGCTTGCTCCTGCCCCTCGGTCGCTAGAACCTCCAGTTCGCGCCGGGTGTAGAGCAAAGGGTTGGTCTTGATGATTTGGACCGCCGCGCTTGCCAAGTCGGTCTTGGTGACAGACGCCACAAAATCCCCAATCGGGATTTCCATCGCAAAGCCTGACGCCTCCGCCGCCGCAATGGTTTCCGCCGTGCCACCCATGCGGCGCACGATATCCTCGACCGTCGTGTTCTGCTCTTGGGCCAACTGAGCCGCATCGGCGAGGGAGACATAGATCGTCGAAACCGGGCTTTCTTCGGTCGCCTCGTTGATAAATTGCGCCAGCTCGCCCCGGTCGCGATCAACAAGGCGGGTGCGCCCTGCCGTCTCAATAGCCCTTTCGACAAGTTCAATGCGACCTGTAGCCGTTTGCGCTCGCTGTCGCTGCGCCCGCAAGTCACGCTCACGAAAATAATTCTCAAGGGGTATGGTGGCGGGCGATGTCACAACGGTTACGCCAGCGCCGCCAATAACGCCTTCAAGCCCTGCTTGGCCAGCGCGCGCTAAGCTTTCCTGACGCAGCGCTTCGCCCAAGCCAAAACCAACCGCTGGCAAAGCGGCGACGCCTTCAGCCGAAGCTAATGCCGTTTGGCCGGTAGCGACGTTGACGATCTCTTGCAAAAGCTCGGTGAACCCTTCCACCGTACCCGCTTGAGCGGCGCGGCTTGCAACCTGGCGCAATGCATCTTGCCCCGCCGGGGTTTGCAACAATTCATCGACCACTTCCTTGGCCGGCTTGTTCAAAAGCCGATCAACGCCGGGGATTGCCAAGCGGGTCAGAAGCAAATCTGCGCCTGTTTCAAGCACGGCATTGATGCCGCCAGTGACAAACGCTGCGCCCCGCGCCGTCTCCCGGTCAATGCGCGTTCCGTCGGCCAGACGCATGTTCTGATATTCGAGAAACGCAAGACCGGCCTCTTGCCGGAAATTGAAAAAGGATTGAGAGGCCGCAAGGCCTAAGCCGCCGCCTATGCGACCGCCAGTGACAACGCCTTCGGGCCTGCGTGTAATAGCGCCACCGATCAAGCCGCCGCCGACTGCGCCAGCAGCAACCCCAGGCGGGGCTTCCAACAAACCAATCGCAAGCTGTGCGCCCGTGTAGCCAACCGTTTCACCAACCCAAGCAGCAACGCCAAACTCTTCTCTTGCGCGTTGCGTGCGCTCAAACTCTGAGGTTAACAGCGCGATCTCTTCACGCGTCCGAACATCAGTCGGCGCGCTGCGTCGCGTGAGATCGTCGAAAAAGATCCGATCACCAAGTTCGGCCTGCACACGCGCGCGAGCGCCACCGAGAACGGCGCCAGACACAGCCCGCTCAACATACGGAAGCAGTGGCGCTCCGGGGACAATCGCGCCTGCGGCTGTCGCGAAAGGCTGAGTTTGGCTGACATTGCGACCGGCCTGCAAGGTCTCGCGCGGAATAGACTGCGCAAACGAAACCACCTCAGGGAGCATGGTCACGCCTGGAACGAAAGGCGCGGCTGCCGTGCGAAAGGCGTTAAACACATTATCCAGCGCGCTAAGCTGGTCTGTGTCGTCAGCCATGATGCGCGCGCGGTTTTCGTCACCAAAAGCGCGTCTCACGGTTGGCGAGTTCGCCACCGTATCCATGGCGTTTGTGCGGCGCAGGTTATCAACGCCAGCGGCTCTGGCCGCCGCAAGCGGTATGTTTTGCCGTTCGGCAAGCCTGCGCATTTCGGCTTCGGTTCCGGGTTGCACATTGCCGAAGCTGGCCAAAGCCATATTGACGCGAGCGATTGTGCCTTGTGCGCGCAGCTCTTGCGCGCGAGGCGACAAGGCCGGTTGCTCTGGTCGGGAAACACGCAGGGGGGCGAGAAAGTCTTCTTCTTCTTCCATCAAGGCGCCCTAACAATTTCCTCGCCGCGTTGTTCGGCAATGTACTGGCGGACAATATTCTCTTCGAGACTTGGATTGTAGCTTTCGCTTCGGGTTGAGCCAGCCGCCACGGCTCGCTCGTAGGCAATGGCAAAAGCGGCTTCGATGCGGTCTCGATCTGGACGCGGGATGTCTCGATAGCGAAAGGTTGCCAGCGGACGCTCTGACGGAGCAAAAAACCCGCCAGATGAACGAATGCCGCGCCCCATTTGTTGCAACAAAAAGTTTTGCAATTCATCTTGGCTAAGCACGCGGCCAAGACGCTGTTGCTCTGCTTGGACCAAATCGCGCGCCCTGTTTTGAATGGCGGCAAATTCTTCCCCGCTTGATGGTAAATCAAGTTGCCTCAACACGTCGCGCAACACAGTGGCGTTTGTGCCGGTCATGGTGACTACGTTGGGATCTGTTTGAGCGCCCGCGCTTCTGCCGCCTCTTGGCTGCGTCAAGCTTTGATAATCTGCCACAAGATCTCTGTAGCGGCTTTCGCCAAGCGTTGGCCGCATTGCTTGGATTTCTCCTGGCGTCATAGCCGCAATGCGTTCTTCGTAGTCTTGAGCGCCAGCGAGCGCGGCCCATGCTTGGTTTTGCTCTATTGTCGGCGGTGCGCCGCGAATAATTGAGCTGGTAAACCGTTCTTGATCAGTCGGCGACAGATTGGCAAACGCTCGGCTTTGCAAAGCCGCCGTTGGATTTTGTTGCGCCAAGCGAACCAAGCTTTCATAAGCCTGCGCCTCGGCGTTCCGAATGCGCTCTTCTTCCATGCTCACAGCACGGTTCGTAAAAGTGCGGGCGTACTCATAAGCGCTGCGATCAAGATTGCCGTTTTCGTCAGTCAATGCTTCACGCAACGCGCGATCACGAGCAGGGCCGCGCGTATCGTTACGCGTTACGGGAAAATTCCTTACAATACTTTGCGCCGCCGCTTCACCGCGCGAAACAGCGCCCGCTTCACGAATGCGGTTTTGCGCCGTGACCGCCTCCTCCGGCGTCATGCGCGCTTCGCCGTAGCGGTCCAAGAATGTTTGAGCCTCTTGGATGCGATTGCCCTCGACCAGGCCCTCAATCACAGCGGTGGCCGCAGCGCTAGTGATGGCCGTTGCATCGACAGGAATGCCGCTAACAACCCGCTGATCAGCAAGGGCTTGGTCAATTTCTCCAAAAAACACATCGGTTTCTGGCGACAACGGGTCTCGAATAATGTTTTGCGTCGCGGTGTCGATGCGCGTTTGGTTGGCGGTTTCGGCAAAAGCCGCGCCTTGACGCGTAAAGTGGCTGAATAAATTGCTCTGAAACCGTGTCCTGGCCCGACCAATATATTCGTTGACGTCCTGTTGCACGACAGGCGGAAGATTGGCGGTGCGTTCGCCAACAAAGCGATCAAAATCGCCTATCCTTGCGGCGACAGGATCGCGCCCATCTTCGCCGGGGCGCAACGCATTTTCGCCTTGCAGCGCGCCATATTCGTCAGCCTGCTGCATGACAAAGGCGTCAATGTCGTTTGTGATCGATGCCACGCGCGCACGGTTGAACAACTCCTGCTGTTGCAACACATACTGCCCCAGCGCGCTCCCGATCCTGCCCATGGCCTCGCCGGCCTCTTGGATCTGGCGGCCAGGCATGGCGGCCTGCTCCATAGTGAGCGGCGCCCGCGCCTCGCCTTGGCGGATCGTCGGCTGCAGGGGTTGCGTGTCGTAAGTGGGGACGCGCGGCATTATGTCCCCCTGTTGAAAATGCGGCGCATCCAGGCCGGGGCGTCCACGTTAACGTCAGCGCCTTTCATCTGAGCGTAGGTCAGCCCAGTCTGCGCCGCGCCGGTTAGGAGCGAGGTTGCGCCAGACAGGAAGGGGTTGATCCCTCGAGCGGTCGCCCGCGCCATAGAGGCTTGGCCGCGTTGGCCGGTCGCCTCCATGCGATAGCCCCAGGCCTGGCGCAGGGCATTGGCCTCGGCTGTTTGCACGTCGCGCGCGGCGAGGTAGTCGGTCGAGGTCTGCAAAGCGACCGCCGTCTCCGACCCCAGGTCAATCATGTTGCTGGCAAGGGCCGTGCGCTGGCCGCTTTTGATTTCAGCCGCACGCTGCCGGATAGCCTGTTGCTGGGCCTCGCCCTGCATCATGACATCGCGCGCCTGGCCCTCGGCCATGCGGGCATTGACCTCGGCAATGCGCGCCTGCGAACGCAGAGCCGTGCGTTGGCCTTGAGCAGCGTAGTAAGAGCCGATCCCCTGGGTGACGGCAGCCCCGCCCTGAAGGACTAAAGCAGAAAAACCCACATCATCCCCCAAACGAAACGGTCGTGGTCATAGACACAATGGTCAACGGTACAGGATCGACCTGCCTAACGACAACTTGTCCTTCCGTCGTCCAGGCCGGCGAAATATCCACCTCCACCTCACCCGTCTGCAAACCGGGCGGTGAGCCGTAGGGCTCGGTCGTGCGGATCTTGGCTTCGGTCAGGTGATCGGCGTCCGGGCCGACATAGATCCCGCTGGATTGATAGACGCGCAGCGCAACGGCCTTGATGTTTTTCTTGGTCGCCTGCGCGTAAGCCTCAACCTCGACGGCCAGGGGCAGGGTTTGGAGATCGCTGACGATCGGCAAGCCGACATGCACAAGGGAAGCGGCTTTGTCTAAGGTGATCTGCCCGCCGTTCACAACTCGAGGCGGCATGACCGCGCCGTCGGCGAGGATATAGACCGCCTTGCCTTCGAGGTGAGACAGGCCGCTGATCGTGGTGGCCGCAGCCCCGGAATAGGTCAGGCCGCAATCCACCCCGAAGAAGTTCTTGAGGTCTTGAAAGTAGCGGCTCGAGAGGCGCTCGACATAGCGCTTTGTGGCGGTGCCAATCGTGCGGCGCACGACGGCATAGAGAATATCGTCGTTGCCCTCACTCACCACGGCTATGCTCTCGAAGAAGCCGTCTTGCGTGTCGTGGCTGTGCCAGGCATAGACCTGCTGCTCTGGCACATAGGTCAGGCCCAGCAAGCGGCCATCGCTCGAGACGGCCCAGACGATCGGGATCGGACCCTTGGCGTAGGCAAGATCTTTGATCGTCTTGTAGTCAAACAGGTGCGCGGCGCGCAGGCTGAGATCGATAGAGATGTAGCTCTGGATATCGTTGTCGAAGCCGATCGCGCGCACATGCCCGCCCCGCGCGGCGGCATAGATCGCCACCGTGTTGGCAGTGACAGGCTGCACATGGGACGCGCCGATATACGACTGCGGGCGCACGGTGATCGTGGTCGGCGCAAGGAGATCGCCTGAGCTGCCCACGCGCCACTCTGCGCTCTCGGTCAGCAGGAGCAAGTCACCGATCACCACCGCATGCTGGATGCTGTTGGCCTCGCGCGCGGCGATCTTGACCGAGATCGCGTCATCATCACGCACGGGGATAGAGTAATCCAGATTACTCTCGGTCCCGGCTTTGGTCATCCAGAAGGTCTGCGGCAGGTTAGGCGTGCCGGCAAAGACGCGGCGCTGCTCGTAGTAGCAGACTGCGCCGGGGAAGTCGGAGGCGAACGGGTTTTGGTTAAGCGGCGGGGCGCGAGAGGTATCGGGCGCAATGTTGTCGTCCACCAGGGTCGTGCCGGTGGATTGGCCGATAAAGCCGTAGATGCCACCGCTCTCGCGGTAAACATTGCGGCGGGCGCTGGTCGCGAAGTTGATCGTGTTGAGCGCGCCAGTGTCAAATAGCTGGTTGCTGGCGGTCACTGGCGCAGACGGGTTGCTCTCGTCAAGCTGGTCGTCAGCGACGCGCGTGGCCACATAGCTATAGGTCTGGGCCAACGATGGTGATGATCCTAGCGTTGGGGTCACGCTGGCGATCGTCGGCGCGGCAAGCGTCGAGCCGAAGGTAATCGTGTTTAGGACATACTTCGTCGCGCCCAAACGGCGCAGCTCGCGCGGCGCGTAGTTGGGGTGCGTGATCGTGATCACATCCCCAGACTGCACATAATGCAGGTCGAACAGGTCGGCCTCGGCATAGGGCGACGGGATTTGATACACCGTCCCCATCTCGTACCACTGGCCGGTCGGGGCCGTGACAGCGGTGCCGGTGTAGCCGTAATAGACCACGGTCTCAATCGGCTCCAGCTCGAGGTACCAATACTCGCCGCCACCGTTGAAGCCGCCAAAGGGCGGATAAGTGTAGGTAATCTCACTGATATAGATCTGCGCGCCGATCGTGGCCTGGGTCGGCAGGACCGTGCCACCATTGGTGTAGCCTGCCGGCGGTGTGCTGACGGGGCCAGCAGTCTGCACCCAAGTCGCTGAGATGACCGGCGTTGCGCCGTACTGGTTAGCCGCCACGGTAGGGTCTGATCCGGTGCTGCCCGCGACCGCATACCATGTCTTGCCGCCTGCGGTGACAAGATCGCCGGGGGTGTAGGCCGTGGCGATTGCCCACGCGCTGACGCCAGTCGTCGGAGTCAGCAGGGTCGCGCCGAAGGTGTGAAATCGAAAATACGCCTCGCCCGCTTCGATAGCCACCGTCTGCGTCGCACTGTAGCGAAACGGAAGCATACGCGTCGTTTTGGCGCTCGTTTTAACCTCGCGCACAAACTGCGTGCCGGGCCGATTGGCCACCGGCCCCTGGGGCAGGACATAGAAATTACGACACACCGCCAAGCCGGTGTTGGTCTTGACGTCATCGATGCGCCCGAACATTTCCGGGCTGACAATGCCGCCGTTGAACGAGCGCGTGTAGACTTTGGTCATGGCTGATAAGGCTCGTCATTGTAGGGCCAAATCAGCGCCCGATTGGACAGCCATGGGGCGGTGTGGCGGGTGTCGTTGCGCACACTGTTGCGACGGCGCTCGTTCGCGTCCTGCGCCATGGCTTGGCGGGCATAGCTCATGCCCGTCTGTAGCGCAGCCTGGGCGGTTTTGACCCCAGGCTCACCCTTGATGATCGGGCCTGCCAGATGGCTCGCCAGCATCCAGCTCACGGCCTGGGTAAAGAGCGGTGGGAAACGCGTGCTGTCAGTCACCAGCGAGACGTAGCGCATGCTCGCCGCGTCGCAGCTAGTGTAAATCACGCGGGTGTTGTTGGTGTCGTTGCCGATCTCGTACTCGTACTCATCAGCGTTTTCGTCGAATTGCCGCGCGCCGGAATAAATTCCGAGGATCGTCAGAAGATCGCCGGGAGCAGCGTAGCTATATTGCCAAGGGTGCGCCGCAGGGACGATCAAGGCCGCGCTGGCAAGCTGCACACGCTTCACGGCAAAGGTCCAAGGGTGCATGCGCAAGAGCGTGTCGCGCGCAATGGGGTAAAAGCGGGCGCAATGCTCGGCCTGCACTGACCCCTCTGGCGGATCAATCGACGTGATATTGGCGCGGTCGCCAATATGGCTCAGGGCGAGATTGCAGATATCGATCACGCTGGCCATGTCGCGCCTCAAAGGGTGACGGGAGGCCGAAGCCTCCCGCTAGGTTAGAGCAGTTCAGTCGTCTTTGGCTCAACGGGGAGCTTCAGGGTCTTACGAGGCTCGGGCGCCGGCGGGGCGGGCGATGTGACCTCCTCCCACCAGCTAGCCCGAGCTTCGTTAGCGACCTGAAAGACCGTGCCAGGCCGCACCCGTGAGCCGTTGTGGTATCCAAGCGCGGTTGCTCGCACGGTTTTCATTGGTCAGCCTCCGTTAAATGCCAATGCTCGCGCCAGGCGCATTAGGCAACGCCAGCCACTTCGACGGATCCTTGGTCAAGAAAGCGTCGATCGTGCCCGCCGTGGTCGTCGTGGTAGCCGTGACGCACAAGACGCCGAGATAGCGCTCGTATGTGCCAAGCGGCAAAGCCACCATGGCGATCGTAGCGCCAGCGTTCAGGAGAGCGCTGTTTGCCGCAGCGTCGTCCGTGACAATCGTGCCGGTGTCGAAATGCACCGTGGCGGTTCCGTCCGTGGCGATCGCCGCAGCAGCGTCAGAAACAAGCTGAAAACGAATCGTGCCGGCAGAACCGCCAGTGATGATCTCGGTCGCGCCGGTCTTGATCACCAGAAACAACGGCTCACCATTGCCGATATCCGAGGTGGTCGAGCCGAGGTCGATCACGTCGCCGATCAAAGCAGTGCCAGCCGTGGCCGCCACCGACACATTGTCAGCAAATTCAAGTCTCTCGTCCATAATCATTGTCGTATCTCCTAAGCGGCTGCTATTAGGCCACGCCGGCTTCGGTGTTGAGGAGGGCGTCGCAGCGACGCACGGGAATGCCAGCGAAAGCCATGACCAGCTTGCCGCCGATCTGTTCCATCGTGAGGGTCGAGCCCGCTACCTTCTCGAGCATCTGGCGACGCAGGAAGGAACGAGCGCGGCGGTTCATGTAGAACGCCGGACGGCCCAGGGTAAGCGACGGAGGCACGTCAAGCGCTTGCGTCATGAGGTCCAGAAGGTCTGGGCCGGACGCCGCATCGCCAACGAGATCTTCGCTGTTGTATTGGATGCGGACGACGTACCGCCAGTCACGCACGGACAGGCCGCAATCCCAACGATAGTGGGTGCGGTAGGCCTCCATGCGCCCGCCAGAGCCGTCGATATTCTCGATGGTCACCTGGCCCTTGTCGGCCATCTGCAAGCCGCCGACAGACGCTTTGGGGTAGATGCCGTGGCAAGTGTTCTCGCCCCAGCAGATGAGCCAGATCGAGGCATTGTCATTGCCGTCAGGCTGAGCATTGCCCTGGCGGATGACGTTCTCCCCGTTTTCCGCCGTCGAGAGGTTGAAGCGCGGGGCGAAGCCCGTGATTTCCTCAGGCGCGGTGGCTTCCGACGCATAGAACAGCGAGGACGCAAACTCCTGGTTCATGCCCTCGATATGCGCGCGGTCTTCGCTGAGACGGAAAGCCGCCGTGTTGCCGTTGAGGTCAGCCAAAGCCTTGTCCACTTCGGCATACGCCTCAAGCATGCCGCAGGTGTCCGTGACCTGCACGGTGCGGCTCTTGGTCGGCTGGACGCCGCCATAGAGCTTGCGCCACGTCGGGGCCGGCAGGCCGGAGCGGATCGTAGTGCGGTGGCCGGTCGGAAGGTTGCCTTCCATCCAGACCATGTCCTCGAGGATCTCGTTGGTCTCGGCCAGGATTTCGACGATGGTGTCGATCTTGCCGTCAGGATCGAGGCGCTTGGCCACGTCCATCAGCGTGGGGTGAATGGTAGAGAGGGTTGCCATGGGGCTTAGTCCTTATGCGAGGTTGCTATTGTCATACATACGCCGGGCCGGATCAGCCGCACGATTGGTCGTGCGGGAACCGGGGATCACAGCGTCGTCACCGATTGCTTTGCCGACCTTGAGGAAAAACCGGATGACTTCCGGGTGATTTCCTAGCCGGCTTTCGTTAAGCAGCGCTGTCAACTCAGGGGTGCCAAACTGGCTCAGAGCGGTCTTGGCGACAGCGAGATTGGCCTCGCCGCCGATTTCCTTGTCCGCCTTCACCTGCTCGATCCACTGGGCTGTGGCGTCTTTGATCGCCTGCTCTTGCGCCTCGGCCCATCGCTGGGCTTGCTTGGCTCCGAGATCAGCGATCTTCTGCGCCTGGTCCATTGGCAACTTGAGGTCTTTGGCCAGGGTCTTCAGGTCATCAAGCGAGGTCGGATCAACCTCTAGACCCTCGGCAAACTGGAACGCATAGTTGACCTCTTCGCCGGTTTCTGCGGGCTGGTTTTCCGCAGGCGGCGTGTCACCGGGGGGGACCGGCTGCTGTGCCTCCGTCGCCGACGTCTCAGCGGCGGGGGCTTCCGTCGATGCATTGGCCTCAGCCGCCGTCATCAAGGTTTTGGGGACATTACTCATCTTTCAGCATCTCCAAGCAGGCCGCAGGCGCGTGCGTCCAAGCCTGGCGCAGCACATACAACCCGACAGCCCTTTTACCTTCTCGGTAGAAGGTTTCGTTGCCGCTGGCAAACGAAGACCGCGCCACGCCGCAGTGATCAATCAGGTCTCGCATGATGCGCCGGCCCTTTTTGCTGGTCATCAGCCATTGCCAGTCTTCAGCCTCTGCTCGCCGATCCAAGGCGACAGCGTGCCGCCGGTCGTTCTCGGCGCGGTTCTGCGTTGGCAAATCGAAAGGGTCAAACTCGATCACTTCTTCTTCTTTCCAGCCTTGCTGAGAGCGATGGCCACCGCTTGCTTTTGCGGTTTGTTCGCCGCCATCTCGGTGCGGATGTTGGCGCTGATGGTTTTGCTCGATGAGCCGCGTTTAAGGGGCATTGCTTTCCTCCATCCAGTACGCGCCCAACATCGCGCGGGCTTCGGCCTCATCGGCAAACTTCAGGAACACCGTCTCCGCCCCTGCAAACACACGGCGCGGGAGCGTGGGGGTCACCACGTAGGGCGCCAGGTCTGGGGTGTAGACCTGAGGCGCAATGTTGAGATGATAGCCTTCGACGTAGCCAAGCAAAGTTTGCACGCCCTCTTCGTCAGGCTCGCTCAGGATCAAGATCGGCACTGGGCCGTCGATAACAGATGCGTTCCACATTAGTTGACACTCCTAGACACCTCAAACCAGTTGCTCCCGTCGCACAGCAACGTCAGTACATCGTTTGCGGTAGTCACAAAATTGCCGGCCAAAATAAGATTGCCGCCATCCGTAACAGTGAGCGCGTCGTCAAAAACCAGTGTGATTACGTTGCAAGATTGGCCAGATATATTAATGCTGGTGATGCCTGTCGTCCCCGTGATTCGCACGATGCGCTGATTGGTGGGTAGCGTAAGAGTCGCCGCACTAGCGACTACAGGAAGGGTCGGATTATTCGTGGACGCTCCAAGCGTTCCGCTTAGGTTATTGTTGCGATATCCGGCGTAGCTTGCGCTGCTGCTTGCGTTTCTTAACGCTTGCTCGTAAGCGCCTAACAATTCGTTATCTTCGACCGAACTTGTCGTTTGTGTGCCGCCATCTAAACGCAAGGCGTGCTGCATTCCGCCTGCGCTGCTTGTAACGCGGTTGCGCTTAATTGCATGGTAATCCAACGCTTGAAAAAAAATGCCAAATCTATCGCCTGCTGTGTTGGCCTTAGCCACATTGTGCAATGTATTGTCTGAGACTGTCACGTACGAACATGCAAATGCATCACGAATGCCGCTCAACTGGGTTTCGGATATCTTATTTCCGCGAATGTCAAAATGATCGCAAGCGCTTACTGCGACGCCACTAAATCCGCACGAGAAAAGCACGTTATCAGCCAACACGCATTGCACTGCATTATTGCAGCTAAGAGCTGAGCCGACGACATCGCCCACCGTATTGCCTGCAATTATGATGTTACGGCACTTTTTAGTCTGTGGCGATCCTGGCGGATCAATCAAGCTACCGGTGCTAAGCGTAATGCCGTGATCTCCGCAATCCAGCACGGAATTGCCCGTCACAGTAATGTTAGATACGTCCGCAAACGCATTTTCTGCTTGTATTTTGATGCCTTGCAAAGCGATGTTAAAGACGTTGTTTCCGCATATCGTCCAGTTGACGCACGCCGCTCCAATATAGAACCCATGTTGCCCTGATATGTCGTGAATAGTGTTGTTATTTGCTACGCCTTGCACCGACCGTTCGATGCGTATCCCGTGCAGGGTTGCACTGATATCGTTCCCGCTGCAAACCAGGTCCTTGCAGCCTACATCAAACAGCACCCCATAGCAGCGCAAATTTGTGCTCGCTGGGATGGTCGGCGCTCCGGGGCCTTTGATCGTATTGTTTGATACGTTGACAGAGGATGCGCCGGCAAAATAGATTGCCGCATAGGTCACTTGCGTGAACGTACAATTTTGCACCGTGACGCGCGCGGACCCGGCATTGCTAAACACTGGCGCGTGCGGGTTCCCATCGTTGGTCGCATATCCAGCGGCGGTGTCCTCAAAGCGCAGACCCTCTATCACAACGTCTGTGCGGTTTGTCAGGTTAAAGATTGAACGGATGTTTGTGGTTTGTTTTATTGTCGCGCCGCTGCCATGCAAATACGAGCTTGTTTGAGGGAAAAGCGTCGCAGTAACTTTATAAATGTAGTTTGGGCCGCCGAAATCAATTGCTTTGGATGCTGATAGCGCCGCCTGAATTGACGTTGTGTCATCAGCAACGCCGTCGCCAATTGCGCCGTAATCTTGCGGCGTAACCCAAGCGTTGAGCTTAATGACGTTTTCGTAAGCCTTGCTCATGAGGTAATGGCCTGCAATTGTGCGTCAGTAAGCGCGGTTGAAATGACAGCGGCGCGGCGGAGGTAAAGGAAACCGTAATTAGCCGTGCTGCCAAAATCCCCAAACCGAACCGTATCAGGCGCAGAGGTTGGTACAGACGCCGTTGTATCTGCGGTGGCAAGCGTGCCTGCGCGCGCGGCTTGCACATCGTCAACCACAATACGCCCTGCGCCTTTGGTAATAGCGCCAACAGATATTGCGCCCGTTACCGTGGCATCGCCATCGTTTGCGCCGCCGCGCGCCGTCACTGACAGCGTGTCAGAACTGCTAAAGCTGATGTTAGCTCGCTGCGCCCGTGATGACGCATCGACCTGAAACACGCCTTCCGCAGCGTTAGTATCGCCATTGCGAACAAACTCAGCAAACAGCGAAACGGGATACGCCACACCCGTCAGGCTCGCCGTAACCTCATCCGCAGCGCGCGTTACCGTGCTGGCTGCGGTGGCAATGTAGGACGATGCAAACGGCGCGGCCTCTACTTGTGCGCCCCAGAGCGCAACACCGCTTACCCCATCGCCGGAGAATGTGAGAGATGATGTAGTAGGCGACACCCAGATGAAATTCGCGTTGGCGGCACCGATGGCTTTTGTATAGGTCAAACGATACCAGCCATCAGGAAAAGCGGTAATCGTCGAGCTGCCGCCGCCAGGGCCGCCCGTGGTGGCAGCGTTTAAATCAAACCAGTAATAACTAGACCCGCCATCCATCGTAATCCAAACGACGCCATAGCCAGCCGCTTTTGCGTAGATCGAAAACGTCAAGGTAGTGCTTAACGAAATAGACTGATCTTGCCGAATTCTGTGGTCTGTGTTTGTATTATTCGGAACAAAAGTGTCAGCCGTCGTCGTCCCATCCGGCGCGGCAATTGCGTTTGCCGTTACAGCTCCCGCAGTCGCAATCCAGAAAGTATCAAACTCCTGACTTCTCAGCAGCAAATTCGTCCTCGCCCCCTCCACGAGCACGCCTTTATCGGTCCGCCTCAACACCCCGCTGCCAAACTCCACAAGCCGCCCGTCGCTCGTCTCCGCATAGCCCGTGCTCGCCCGCGTAACCGTCAGCCCCGCATTTGTCGTCACCACGCCAGCGCGAAGGTAGGAGTTGTCAACAAAGTCCCAAACGTCGGACGCGCCAAAGCGCTCCAGGGTGCGCAGCGTTTGCGACCCTGGCGTAAGCCAGCCACGCTTGAGCCAAAGTAAACTCACGGCTGCACCACCAAAGTGATCGTTCGCGCGCCACCCTGGTTGACGGGCGTGCCGGATGTGCCTGAGCGGACCTTCATGTACCGCACGCCAATCCAGTCGCCAATGTTGAGCATTGAGTAATAAGACGCCGCAACAGTAAGAGAACGCTCGGTCGCGCCGTCATACATATTGTCGTAAGTCGCGCCATCGGGTGAAGCCTGGAAGGTCAGCGAAGCCGCTGTCCAGCTGGCCGGCATATCGATCGCCACGAGTTTGCGCCCGCCGAGATCCACGGCGCCCGATAGACTGCCGCCGTTTTCAATTGTGCAGGTCAGCGTTTCGACCGCTTGGGAAACAACGGGCGCACCCATCTCACTTGTCCTTCTTCTTCGAGCCGCCGCCGGCCTTGGCCATTGTCGGGCGAGCGCCGCCGCGTCCGCCTTTGGAGCCCTTCGCGCCCTTCGCGCCGTACGCTTTCATCTCAGGCATCACACGCCTCCATAGCCGCTAAACATGCCAATGAGGTCAGAGGCGGCGTTGGCCTCATTGGTTTTGACCGTGCCAAGCTTGGCCGCTGCGTCAGCCTGAGCTTGGATCTGCTGCATCTGCTGCGCCTGGGCTTGGGCCTGGGCGCGCTGTTGGCGGATCATGACCACGTCCTCGCTGGCCACGATGAGGTCAGGATCGACGCCCAGCATGTCGGCGTAGTGATCGGCCCAACGATCGACATTGAGCTTGTCCAGCACCTCGGGGCGCATCTGTGCGATAGCGCCGACATTGCCGACGAAGCGGTCAATGCCATTGACACCGATCGCGCGCTGGGCTTGCGCAAGCATGGAAACAAATTCAACGTCAAGCTCCGCGCCTTGCAGGGCTTCTGGGATTGGCGGAACCAGATTGGCCGCGACCATGCGGAAGAAAGTCTCGTCGATCAGGGGCTTGAGCAGCTCATTATGCAGGCGCTCAAGCACGGGGCCAAGCATGAGGAGTTTCTCTTCGTGCCTCTCGGCAACCTCAGTGGCGGTCATGCGGGCCGTGTTTGATGACGCCAGCATGAGGAACAGGTCAGCGTAGAACGCCGACCGTATGCGCCCGCGCACGTCTTCGATGTCGAACAGGAGATGCTGCAGGTCGATCCGCACGTCGAACAGCGTGGCCACGGCATTCTGCGCGCCGGGCGCATCAACGTAGGTGACGCCGCCGGGCAGGTAATCAAGATCCCGGCCCTTCATGCTAGCCGGGACTTGGAGCGGCGGCTTGGTCTGGTAGTCAATGGCGTTGGCCTTGCGCAGCTGCTCATGCTGGAGCTGCTTGATGTCGCCGAGGGCTTCCATGCCGGGGCTGTTGCCATACACATCGCCGGGCATCTTGTGCCAGCGTGGGGCTAAGCCGGGGAAGCGGTCATAGCCGCCCTCGCGAAGCAGGCCCTCGCCTTCGCTGCCTGGCTCAAAATAGACGCTTCGCCAGGGTTTGTTTTTGCCGTCGCGTCGCGTGATATCGCGATCAGTGCGCGGCTCAACGCCGTGGATGACAGGAACCCAAGCGTCGAGATTGCCGGAGCGGTACAGGTTCTGCGTCGTGCGCGAGCAGGCTTCCAAACCGAACTCGGCTACCAGCTCAGAGACGGTCTTCTCGAACTCGCGATAGATCGTATTGACGTTGCCACGGTAGTCAGTGGCTAACGCAAACTCACCGACCGGGCTTTGGTAGTGATGGATCAACGCGTCGTAGTCATCCATCACGAGCGCGGCTGACGTGCCGAAAGCGCCAAGCTCTTCGTAGACGGCATGCAGCATGAGGTAGGTGTTGCTGCGCGCGAACACGTTCAGCATGCGCTTTTGCGTCTCGGCTAACCAGCTTTTGACGGGCGCGTAGTCCATGAGGTCTTCGTCGGGCAAGGCCAAGCGGAACCACGGTCTGGCCGGGCTTGTCATGCCGCTCATCATGCCAGCGGCCAGCACGCGCAACGAGCGGCTTGCCGTGTTGTCGAAGATGGCGTTGTGCCTCTTGGTGCCCTTGTTGCGGTCTGACTTGTAGAACCGGGTCGAACGCGGGAGCAGGTAATCGCTTAGCTCGCGCCAGTGCGCGATCCAGCTAGACCTCTCGGTCTGAAGCGCCACCCAGCGGCGCTGCGCGTCGGTGCGGGAGATCGCCATCAGCTTCCGAGCAGGCTTGTGCGGCCCAGCATGCCGCCGCTGACAGGAGCGCCCATCGTGCCGGTCAAGAACGTACCGCCAGGACCGCCTTGACCCATGGCGCGGTTTCGTGCTGCGAGCGCTGCGATGTTCGGGCGCTTTTGATTGGCGCGATTGAACTCGCGTTCGGCCTGGCGCTGCTGTTGCTCGGCCTGGCTGGCGGCTTGATTGGCCGCGCGCTTCTGAGCCCTAGCCGCCTGCTGGCCTTGAACGACAGTCGCGCCTGCGGCGGCAGTGCTGGCGACGGCTGCAATGACGGGAAGAGCCTGAGCCATCACAACACCTGCGAATAGACGATATCTTGCGTGCGATATCCCATGCGGGGCAGCATCCGGTCCAACGTGGTCCTGGGCTTGGCGTGCCACAACATCATATCCGCCCCTCGGTCACGCGCTGTTTGCTCAGTCGCCGCAATGAGCCTGACCCCGGCCATGCCTCGACGGTGCGCCTTGGCCAGGAAAAGCAGCTCATTCTGGCACACCAATAAGCCGCCATAGTGTGAGTGCGTGAACATGTTGTTAATGCTATAGCCAACCAGATCATCACCCTTGAACAACCCCAGCGACAGCAACGCGCCAGCAGCCTCGAGGGTTTGATACCGTGCAATGTCTGGGTCGAGGACCATCAAGTCGGGGTTGGTCGTCAGCTCTTCGCGGTGCGCCTCAAGCAGCGGCCATGCGCGCTCGATCCACTCGGTCGCAACAATCTCGCGCACCACGGCGCTCATAGCCGCTCCAGGGGGTTGTACTCACCGCGTTCGCTGCGCCGCTCGTGGCGCTCGAAGAAGCGTTCGCGCTCGCTGCGCGGAGCTACAGGCGCGGCGAAGGTCAGGGCCAGGGCGTCGCCGAGATCGGGGCTAGGAAGACCGCGTGCTTTGAGGTCGTCTTTGCTTTCAAGCACGCGCTTGCCCTGCGGGCTGAAACTGTAGGTCGGCGCGGCCAGATCCTGCTTGAGCGCTACGTCGTCAGGTATTGCGCCGCCAAGGCGCAGCCAGTCAGCCATGGCGCTCCACATCTCGGCGCGCTTGTCGCGGTATTGCTCGTCGATCGGCTTGCCTCCGAACCAGACCTCGATGATGTTATGGCCCAACTGTCGCAGGCGATCGATCACGCCGGAGCCATTGCCCGCGTCGACAAACACCGCATCGGGCCGCCACTCTGCGATTTTGGCCGCGACGCGGTTAGCAAGGGTCATATTGTCCACGCCGCGCAACACGATCGGCGGCAGGGCCACCATGCCTTGACGCGGGAAGATCACGCTGCGGTCGTCGCCAAAGCGCGCGGGATCGACACCCAAAATGCGCGGTGCGAACCCATACTCTGGCTCGCGATAGTGGCGCTGCGTGGCGGCTTGGACGTCGGACAGC